>Ga0247841_10001681_pt1 | contig 47712 bp, 41 predicted proteins | sample LaCruzMarch2015__2_FD_192410 | JGI IMG/M metagenome (GOLD analysis project Ga0247841, IMG submission 192410) | Freshwater microbial communities from meromictic Lake La Cruz, Castile-La Mancha, Spain - LaCruzMarch2015_18m | ecosystem: Environmental > Aquatic > Freshwater > Lake | place: Spain... | reverse complement strand
TTACGAAGGAAATGCAGACTCTTTCCCTTTCTGGACTTCGAAATTCTGAGCTCAGTGTTCGATATTCTGCTGTTTCTGGGGAACCGTCAAACCGGCGAAATCAGGAACTTTCACGGCGTCGGTCACATTCAGGGCAAGTTCATGGAGAACAAGCTCCCAAGCCCCCCGTACCCGCTATTCTGGGGTTCCGTGGTTATGCTCGGCCAGGCCGATTGACCGGTCTCATCATATCTTATGGGTCTGAAACTGCAGTCAGCCGCCAAAATGTCTAGCGCTGCATAGGCGGTCGTGGTACTCTGTGAAAATTGATTAAGGAGGGGTGGACGATGCCTAATACACTCGAAATCATACATGAAGCCGAGTCTCTGCCACTGGAGGAGCGGGCGTTGGTCGTAGACTCTCTGCTTCGTTCGCTTAATTCACCCGATCCCGATATCGACAGGAAGTGGGCCGTCGTGGCAAAGCGAAGGCTCGATGAACTGCGATCCGGTCGTGTCACGCCCGTTCCGGGCGAGGAAGTATTTGCCAAGATTCGTCAGCGATTTGCCATATGAGCTTCTCCTTCCATCCGGAAGCAGATGAGGAGTTTGTTGAGGGCGCTGCCTACTACGAAAACTGTGAGCCCGGCCTCGGACTTGATTTCTCACGCGAAGTCTTTGCCACAATTCAGAACGCCCTCGACTATCCCTCCATGTGGCCGGAAATCGATGTGGAGGTTAGGCGATGCCTTGTCCATCGCTTCCCCTATGGTGTGCTGTACAGCGTCGAGCCGCATGGCATCTTCATCCTTGCCGTCATGAGCCTGCACCGCGATCCAGACTACTGGAAGCATAGACTAACCAGAACATGATGAATTCAAGCTATCCGTGCTTCAGCGCCGAGGCGTGATCTGCGGTACTGGAATGAGTTCCATTGGTCTGAAGTCGAAGCTGTCGCAGACAACAACCTCCACTTCTTGTCCGTTCGACTGTGCAGCGCCCAGTCCATCCTTGTTCTTGTCATACAGCCGCCGTCGTTGGCCTCCATGAACTGCATGTTCATCAACCCAGCCATCAATCTCGTCGCCGCAAAATAATGCCGCCTCGCACGGCTGCCTAAAGATCACTGTGCATCCGCAACGTCGAATGAGAAAGAAAATGTATTCGTGTTATGTTTCCGAAGTTCATTCGACTTATGAGTGGCGGCACTAGTGTTGCCAGCAACAGGTCAGGGAATAGGGGGCATTAAAACGATTTTCAAACAAAAGGAGTGGATGAGATGAAACGAAGTGCGCTCATTATTAGCGTTGTGATCATATGTGCGTGGTCTTGTGGAGTGTATGCCCAGTCAGGCAAAGATATTGGCAAATCGATTGTCAAGATTTACGCCATTCAAACCTCTCCGGATTACTATAGTCCTTGGAGTATGCGTACACCAATATCGGTCACTGGATCAGGATGTGTCATAAAAGACAAGAAGGGTAAGAAGATCCTCACCAACGCCCATGTCGTTAGTGATCAAACCTTCATTCAGGTCCGGGGCTACGGTGATTCCAAACGTTTTCAGGCGAAGGTGATAAATGTTTCACATGCGGCAGATTTAGCACTGCTCACCGTGAATGATCCGGAGTTCTGGAAAGATGTGGAGCCGTTGGAATTTGATAGTCTGCCTGCGCCACAACAAGAGGTGTTGGTTTACGGATTCCCTATGGGCGGTGACTCATTGAGCATCACCAAAGGCACTGTATCCCGGGTTGAACAACAGAGTTATACCCATAGCAGTATGAATCTCCTGGCCATTCAGATTGATGCGGCCGTCAATCCCGGCAATAGCGGTGGGCCGGCCATGGTTGGCGATAAAATAGTCGGTGTGGTCATGCAGGAGATCTCCGGTGCGTCCAATCTTGGCTATCTTATCCCTGTGACGGTTATCCGGCACTTTCTGACGGATTTAGAAGATGGGCATTACGATGGGATTCCGAGCCTGGGTATTGACATACAGAATATGGACAGTCCGGCAATGAAGCAGAAATATCAGGTTTCGGACAAGAGGAACGGTGCTTTGATAACAGGCGTAGTTCCTGGCTCTCCGGCCGATGGACAGATGCAAGCTGGCGATGTACTGCTGGCGGTCGATGGTCATCCTGTGGCAGATGACTGCGCGGTTGAGTTTCGTCCAAATGAACGGACCTTCTTAATCTATGTGACTCAACTACATCAAATAGGAGAATCGTTGAATGTGGATATTCTTCGTGGTGGGAAGAAGATATCCCGGGTGATACCACTGACACGCCCTAATGAAAAAGACCGATTGATACCCTTGGAGCAATTTGACCGCCTTCCGTCTTACTATGTTTACGGTGGACTTGTCTTTTCGCCGCTTACGGCTGATCTACTTATGGCATGGGGTGATAATTGGATCAATACTGCGCCGAAAGAGATGCTGGCACTGTTGGCTGATAATCGGCAGGCTAAGAACATAAACCAGGTTGTCGTGCTTATGCGCGTCTTACCGGCTGACGTGAATGAGGGTTATCACGAAGTGTCCAGCCTGATTGTTTCCGAGGTTAATGGAGAGAATATCCGCAATCTGGAAGACCTGATCCGGGTCATTGAAGAGAAGACGTCCGGCCAATTCGTAACATTCAAGAACGCACATGGAAGTGAATTGGTCCTTGATCGGGATAAAGCTGAAGCAGAAAAGCAGGCTATTCTGACAACTTACCGCATTCCCTCAGACCGTTCCCCGGATTTGCAGAAGAAATGATGAAGATGTGCGGGCTACGGTGGCATCGAATCGGCTGTTGAATTGGCTGTTGAATTGGCTGTCTTGACTTTGCAGAATGCTTCCTCTATGGTCGCAGGCGTTCTGTTGCCCCCGTAGCTCAGTTGGACAGAGCACCGGATTTCTAATCCGGTGGTCGCGCGTTCGAGCCGCGCCGGGGGTACCATCTGGATCAAGGGCTTTCGTGATGTCCGCTGCCGGCGTTCAGCGTCCACGTCATTCCGAATCGAGTGACGCTGTTTCGGCTTTTGATGGTCTCACTTTCCACTGTTTACATCCGACATCAACCATGTCTGGCGGAATATTCTTGTTTGGTTTGCCTACCGTGGAAAAGTAGGTGCAAATGCCGAGAAACGTCGGGCCGCCAATTTGCTGGAAACCGCAGTTCCAACAGGATTTACCGTTTTCTGTCATTCGTTGAGTTTTCCTCTGGTTGCTATCGGTCATAAATGCGCAGAGCGGCTCGTCTTCAGGAAAAAAAAAGAGGGCTGTTGATACAGCCCTCTTTACTTGTCTCTAAACAAGCTCGACTTAGTAACGGTCGAAACGACCGCCACCACCGCCGCCGCCGCCGCCGGAACGCTCTTCGCGCGGCCTGGCTTCATTGACTGTCAGGGGACGACCCTTATTGTCTTTGCCGCTCAGTCCTGCGATTGCAGCCCTGGCTTCTTCTTCAGTTCCCATTTCTACGAAACCAAAGCCCTTGGCGCGCCCTGTGACGCGGTCGCTGATGATATCCGCGCTCACGACCGTGCCAAATGGCGTGAACAGCTGTTCCAGATCAGACTTGCCCACGTCGTAACTCAGGTTACCTACATACAGTTTCTTACCCATCCTACTATCTCCTATTGGAGTTCCTGACCCATATTTTACTTTCGGGATCTATTGCGAAAGGGGCATTACTCTTCGGCCCGCGAAGACGGAATAAGCGAACTTGAACGCGACAAGACTGCCAAAACAGATACCAAGGCACGATCTACTCGTCTAACCATTTGACACGCATTATTGCCCTTCTTCGCACGCATGTCAATAACTGTTATTGGTTATTTGCTACTTGATGAATGCGCCACTTCTGTATTCGGCAAAGGCGATACGGAGCTCTTCGCGGGTGTTCATGACGATTGGGCCATACCAGGCAATGGGTTCTCGGATTGGCTTCCCTGAGATCAGCAGGAAGCGGACCGGCGATTCGGAGGTTGTGACTGATATTTCATCCCCGTCGCCAAACAGAACAAGTCCATGGTTAGCAACGATTTGGGGAATATTGTCTTCTTGCTTGCTCTTGCCTGTTCGCTTTTTGGACGCCGACCCGCATTCTGCCTGAAGGAAGGCTTTGCCCTCAAATACATAGGCCAGCACTGTGTGGCCGCGCTGCACTGGGTGAGAGAACACGGACCTGGCCGGAACAGAGATATCAAGGTATTCCGGATTCGTGGCGATGTCCCCCACAGGTCCGGCGATCTCCCCGACTTTTCCGCAAATTACCCTGATATCTACGCCACCCGGCAAAGCCACCTTGGGAATCTGGTTGTCCGTCACGCCCCTGTATTTCGGCTTTGTCATCTTGTGAACCGCGGGCAGATTGGCCCATAGCTGAAATCCCCACATGTGTCCTTCGCGATCACCTTTGGGCATCTCCTGATGGATAATGCCGCTGCCAGCGGTCATCCACTGTACGTCACCGGATGATATTACCCCCTTGTTGCCCAGGCTGTCAGCGTGTTCGACGTTGCCGCGCAAGACGTAGGTAATGGTTTCAATGCCGCGATGCGGATGCCATGGAAAGCCGTTGATGTAGTCCGACGGAGTGTCTGACCTGAAATCGTCGAGGAGCAGAAACGGATCAAACAACAGGGCTTCCATCTCAGATCCGAATGCCCGGCGCAGGTGGACTCCTGCACCTTCCATGACAGGCTTACTGGTGAACGCATGCAACACGGTGCGTACGTCTTTCATGTATCAATCCTGTCTCCAAATGCCCCGGAAATCAAGTGTTTTGGGTAATGCCCAGGTAGCGCGTCGGTCTCCCGGCCCTTTTGCCTGAAAGGCAAGGTGATAAACCCCCGCCGCGTTGCTGATGCTTTGCTGTGTGATTTATGTCTGGTTGAAGCGAAACAGATAAACTATGAATGATACATGTTAAACCTTGATGAGGACGTACAACGTCAGTCGGCAACTGTTACATCGCTGGGTAACGCTGGCATTCATGTCAAATGCGGCAAGATATCCTTCCTCATCGATCCCTTTTTCCGGGGTTTTGAAGGGAGAGCTTCTTCACAATGGGAGGGTGCCAGAAGGATTGAGGATGCCGGCATGATCCTGATTACCCATGCGCACTGGGATCATTTCAATCCAGATGAAGTGGCGAACTCTGCCAATCGCACAGGGGCAGTCGTCGTAGGTCCGGCGGCAGTCATCGCCAAGCTCAAGGGCCTCATGCCTGCCAGAGGGCTTATTGAGGCGGAGCCACGTGCGAAGGACCCATCGGGCAAGTATGCCTGCTTGAAGGTGGAGATGGCCGGCATGAAAGTAACGGCTTTCCGTACTTCACACGGTAGCGGCGGCCACAATAGCTATCTTGTAGAGGTTCCCGGGCTCAGGCTGTTTCATGACGGTGATAATGAGCACACTGATCGATTCGACTTCTCCACACTGGTTGATCTGGATGCATTGATGCTATGTCCGTGGCATGGGTCTGGATGGGCTGCGTTCATTGAGCGGATCAAGCCCGGGCATTGGTTTCTGATTCACATGACCGCGGACGAAATCGACGAGCACGCACGCGGGGAGTTTCTGCCTCAGATCTGCGATTGTGTTCCGATGGACGCGGTAGCGCTCCGGCCCGGCGAGAGCGCGCTTGTATGAAAAAATGGGTGTGCCGCCATGGCAAGGATGTGGGGATTTGATGCGCTACCTGGTCGGCTTGCCTGAGTCGATCATATCGTACACGCGGACGTAGTCGATCAGCATCTTGTCAGGAAGGACAGCGTTGGTGATATTTCCGCCCCAGGATCCAATCTCGTCGCTGAGAAGTATGTATTGCGGAACCTGGGAGACTCCACCCCCTCTGGTTCTCCACGTTTCGCGACTGTCGACGTAGAAGACGTATTCCTCCGGTGTCCACAGAAGGCTGAATGTGTGGAACCCTTTCATAATGCCTTCTACGCGCGCAACATTGCCGGTTGAGCAGTGATCCTTCCTGTATCCATCCCAGTGAAGAGTGTGCTGCACGCGGTTGTCGAGCCATGGCTTTTCCATGATGTCAATCTCAGTGCCGTCCCGGCCACCATTGCCGACACTGGTGACACCACGGCACATGAGCCAGAACGCTGACCAGTGCCCTTCCTGACCCTGCAGTTGAATCCGAGCCACATAGTAGCCGTACTTGTGTTCAAACTTGCCACTGGTTTCGACACAACCGCTGATATACCTGTTGGATTCCTTCAGGGTCTGGATAACGAGATGTCCTCTTCCATCAAGACCTATTGCCCTTTTCGTCCACCAGCCGTCCCTTCTCGGTGCATCGCGATCAATCCGCCATCGGGCGGTTCTGAGTTCAGTCCCGTCGAATTCGTCGCTCCAGACCAGTTTCCAGGACTTGCCCGGTAGATTGGGAGGAAGGGATCCATCCGTTGAAGCCGACTGGCCGGCCTTGACTGACAGTGATGTCGCAATGAACAACAAGGACACAAGGAACGCAATTACATGCCTGCCGTTTCCGGTTGGATGTGAATTCATTTGCAGCCATTCTGCCGTGCCATGCAAAGTGCAGTCAATCATGAACAAGGATCAAGTCTTGTTTTTGATCTCCGGTTGACCTATGCTGGAAGTCAGATGAAGAACGATTCAAAACATATTGTTCTTGGTGTGACCGGCTCGATAGCGGCTTACAAGTCGGCTGAACTGGTGCGTCTGCTCAAGAAACGGGGATGGAATGTGTCGGTTATAATGACGCAGGCCGCCACCCGGTTTGTAGGTGAGCTCACATTCCGCACTCTATCTCGCAATCCCGTGGCCATCGACATGTTTGACGTGCCTGATGAGTGGTGTCCGGAACACATTTCCATGGCAGACAGGGCTGATGCCATTCTTATCGCACCGTGCACGGCCAATGTCATTGCCAAGGTTGCGCATGGGCTTGCGGATGACCTTCTCAGCGCAACTGTCCTTGCCGCCGGTTCGCCGGTCATAATTGCACCAGCAATGAACGGCAGAATGTGGGATAATCCAGCGACGCAGGCGAATATTCAGTTGCTCAAATCGAGAGGCATCAGCATTGTTGACGTTGAGTCGGGCGAGCTGGCTTGCGGGTGCCAGGGGCAGGGGAGGATGGCGTCGGTTGAAACCATTCTTAGGACGCTCGACCTGGTGCTTCGGAAGAAGCGGCTGGCGAGCTCGCACTGAGCATATCGATGAAAGCCGTTCTGGCACAGAGTGGTGTTTGTATTATCGAATCCGTGGACGTTGCCGACACCTTTACGTCGCGGTTTCTCGGGCTGATGGGCAGAAAGACGCTTCGCAAAGGCTGCGGTTTGTACATTGCGCCGTGCGGCAGCATTCACACCTTCTTTATGAGGTTCGACCTTGATCTCGTGTTTCTTGGTGCTGGAGGACGCGTGGTGAAAGTGGCCAGGAATGTGACTCCATTCAGGCTGGTGTTCGGAGGATCAGGGGCCACAAGCGTTCTTGAAATGGCAGCAGGATGGCTGGCAGAAGGTTCCGTGAAGCCGGGTGACGTTGTTGCTTTTGATGGCGAAACTACTCCGTGACAGCAAGCGGCTTTTCCAACTGAATCTCGCCTTTCTTGAACAACCGGAAAACGCCTTCTTTAAGTTCGACCTTCACATCGCCATTATCGAACCGTTGCACAAGGGTCCCGATGTAGACGTCGTCCTGGCCGTCGCCCACGCGGATGAGGATATCGGGCAGAAACAACTTCTTAAGCTCCTTCTTCAGCGATGCGGTTTCATTCTTCACTATTTCGCATTTGACGCTGCTTTTCTCGTATCCCCGCCGGACAAGAAGGACCGTGTGACTGCCCGGTGCAAGTCCGTCAATCTGTACCGGAAGTGAGGGGCCGGCAGTATTGTTTGGGTCCGCTTTGGTTGTGCCTTTTTCAACATTGTCGATGAGCACCCTGACTATGCCTGGCATCGTCGTTACGATCAGTGATCCAGTATTGCTGTCGAGTCTGAATTCCTCTCTGCCCACCTGCCCCTGGACGAGCGACACCGTTCTCGCAAGCGGATCAAAACCAGGCATCTCGGCGCGGATCCTGTAGTCGCCCGGCTGGAGGTTGTCGATGGTGACGGGCGCCTTGCCTCTATTCTCGTTGCTAACATATATTGTTGCTCCGTCAGGAATGGAAGTGATCTCCAGCCCGGCGGGCTTTGGCTCCAGGGTGGCGTTGACCTTCAGTTCAGCGCCGGACTGGACCTTTATGAGTTCGTCATGTGGTTTGTACCCATCGAGAGTCAGAGTAATCTGGACCCTGCCGGTGGGTACGCCCGGGATGGTGCAGGGCGTCTGTCCGCTCTGGGCACCATTGATGGAAACACTGGCGCCCTGCGGTGTGGAGTCGAATGCGACGCTTCCGGAGTCGGGGCGCAGGTCGAGATCAAGTTTCTTAGGCTCGCGGCCGGTTATTTCAAGGATCTTCTCAGACGGCAGATGGTCCTGCTTGGTTACGCGCACGCGGTATCGGCCTGGTGGCAAGTCCGTCAAAAGCAGGGGAGTGCGTCCACGTTGAGCGTCGTCAATGGCCACATTTGCTCCCATGGGCGATGAATGGATCAGTATCAGGCCAAGGACGGGTTCGAGCTTGAGTTCCACCAGCAGCTTCAGTTGCGAGGGCTCGATGTTGATTGAACGGCGGGCTTCGTTATAGCCGTCTTTGCTGACAACCAGCAGGTGCCTGCCGGGAAGCACATTAAGTACGGCTGGCGCGATCATCTGGGCGTTGCTGTTGTCGAGCGACACAAGTGCCTGCTGCGGCTCGGAAATGACGGCAACCTCGCAACCGGCCGGTTTATCGGGCTTCTTGGCCTGGGCAACACCAAACGGCAGGCAAAACAGGGCGATGAACAACGATGCGACGTTCAGTCCCGTGATGAGTCTACTAGATGTAAATGAAGCGCCAAGCCAGGACTTCCCGTGAAGACGTCGAGACGTCAATCGGACAAGTTCTATTACGGCCATGGTGTTCATCTGCCAATTCTCCTTTGCACATCGGCAAGCCGTTGTTCAGCCATCTCGTGTTCTTTATCGGCCCTGTCAGGTATTGTTGCGATTATCGTCTGGAGCACAGTGGCGGCCTCCTGCCAGTCCTTGACCTTTATTGAGCGATCGGCCTGGAACCAGAGATCCTTGCATACATCTTTCAGCTCCTTCTCGCACTTGTCCTGCAGCGATATCGCTTCCTGGAAGAAATCCGGTTTTGGATCGACTGTCTCAAGGTAGATATTGGCCTCCTTGAATGCATGTATGGCCTGGTATAGGTTCTCATAGCGTACATTCTTCTCGTCGTAGAGCTTCATTCCTAGCCTCATCGAATCATTCGCGAGTCTGATCAGTTCCTCGCGCGGATAGGCCCATGCCCTGACCCCGAATTCATTCAATCCGAACTCCTCGATTGTGCCGCGGACGTTTTCAAACTCAGCCGGGGCGGTGGCGTTGAGAATCCTGGTCCGGTGCGTAGTGGGACCAACGGTTACGCTCAGATTGCGGAGATTGAAAGTCTCGGTGGCATGCCCGATGTATTCCGGCTGGAGCGCGAAGAAACCTGTGTCCTGGATCGACCTGGTCAGCTTGGCAAGGACCTCGCTCTTGACCTCGGTCTTTGGCCCGCTGAAGTGCCGCTTGTTTGCGAGGTCGTGCAGTTCAAGCCTTGCCCGGCCGTCGTTGATTTCCAGGACGTACTGAAAGATGTTAGAGCCGGACGCTTCGACTTTTTCGTATTTCAGATCGAAACCTTCCAGTTTGGGCTGAACCACGGCTGCATTTCTAGCCTTGCTACGGGAGGGGATGAGAAAGAGAAAAATCCATGCTACGACGACTGACATTGAAGCCAGCGCAACAAGCAGGAGAACAAGGCGGATGTTTGATCTCTGGCTGGTGCTGCGCGGTGCTGTGCCGGCGAGTCCGAGATCAACTTCGTGGCCGGCTACCGGTGTTGATGTCACTGTGCCCGCAGACTTTACAACTGGAATTGAATCGGTCGCCGGGAGCGCACCACTGCCGTCGGAGATGACCTTGAGGACGCTGTCTCCTATGGTGATGCGGTCATGAGGGCGGAGGCGCTGCTCCTGGATGACTTTGTCATTTACAAGAGTATTGTTGGCGCTTCCCAGATCACACACCCATAAGCCCTCGTCAGGCTTGAAAAAGAAACGGCAGTGAAACCGCGAAACTGATGGATCATCCAAGGGTATTTCGTTGCGGGAAGAACGTCCGGCTCGCGAACCGGCTCCTCCGGGTTGTACGGTGAATTCACGTCCGTTGCACGGTCCGTTCTCCACTATCAGGCGCGCAGCTTCCGACATATCAAATCCCCATGTGCTTCAGGTGCCCCCAACCTCCGGGTTGTCCTGTTAGGTTCGGAGAATAGTACACACTTCCCATGGTCATGTCACGGGCTATGTTGAAAGCCATCCTCGCCCAAGGACTTTCCGGCGATGTATTGACACCTAGTTGATGCCCTATCAACGCGGCCACGACAAAGCGTGGCCCTCCAAAAGCAATATCGAGTAGTTCTTGATGATGCACAAATGGATACAAGCTACAGTCACCCGGGATGCTTACGCCTGACCCTTTTCGAACACCGCCTAGTTAGCGTCGCCAGCGACGGCGTACGCTTTCCACGCCGCATCATCCCGGAAGAGAGGCCAGTACAAAACGTACCGCTCCTCGTAAAATGAAGCGAACGGCGCCAGCGTGCATTCGCCAATGCCGCCCGCCAGGCCCTTGGCTGCGAATTCGAGCGGGTGGCCTGCGACCGGTTTAATCCTCTTTATCGCCTCTTCCGCCGACGCTGCCAGGAACACTGGAACCTGCGACATTGCGGCGACCTTCTTCTGCGCAATCTTCTGCCCGCGGAAGTCAGCGTCGGTCATGCCCTCGCGGCCGAGCTTCCCGGCCAGCACCATCGGGCCGTAGAGGAACGCGACGAACTTCGAACTGCCAGGCAGCATCTCCGCCGTCAATAGCATGGGCAGTTCGATCTCGACTTTGTCGCCGTCAATCCATTGCCTGTTCAGTTCGACGTACCCATTCGCCGACGGCGCCGCCTTGGATGCCTCGCCGTTGATCTTTACACCGAAAGGCCCCCCGGCGACCCACCCCGGTTTTCGGATTGCAAGGGTGAAGGTTCGCGCCGCCGCCAGTTTCAGCGTCAACCGCGTGCAGGGTTCGGCTGGGAACTGCGTTTCCTGCTTCAATGTCAGCCCCAGATCGCTCGCTTGCCCCTGCGATGCGATGAACAGGTTGACGTAGACCGTTTCCGCCCCGCTGGCGTAGATCGCCTCGCCGAATCGGGCGGGGTTTTCCATGCCCGTCCCGACGCAGCACCAGAAGTTATGGTCATCGTTGGAGAAGTTGCGATACGCCCCGGGGCGTATCGACGTGTAATACACGAAGTTGCCGTCCCCAGGGTGCTGCGAGGAGCTAATGTGGTTGAACAGCGCCCGCTCGTAGAAGTCTGCAAGCGCCGCGGAGGGTTCCGCCTGCATCAATCGCCACGTCAGCTTGAGCATATTGTAGGTGTTGCATGTCTCCGGGCCGATGAGCGTCTTGAGTTGCTCTTCCCACTTGTCAACCGGGAAGAATTTCTCGTGCGTGCTGTTGCCGCCTATCACGAACGAGCGGTCTCGCGCTACGCAGGTCCAGAAGTTCTTCGCGGCTGTATGATATTCGGCGTTTCCGGTCAGTTCGTAGATTCGTTCGTACCCGATGAACTTCGGGAACTGCGTGTTGGCGTGCAGCCCGGTCAGCTTGTCCTGCCCTGCCGCTGCCGGATTGAACAGTGCGTCATGGCGGAACGCCTCGGCGAGTTTCAGATAGCGAGCCTCGCCGGTGCGGGCGTAGACTTCCGCAAGCGATTCGGCCATGCCGCCGTGTTCGTTGCCCAGCGCCTTCTGCTGCTGCTCGTGGGACATCTTGCCGAACCGCCCGTCCAGCCAGTCGGTCAGCCCGCGCAACACCTCCAGCGCCTGGGTATTTCCACAGAACTCGTGCGCATCCAGCAACCCGGCATAGATTTTGTGCAGCGTGTAGTACGGTGCCCAGACAGGTTTTGCCGCATCCACACGATCAAACAGCGACTGGGGATACGCCGACAGGAATCCCTTGGTGAATCCCCTGGCTGGCATGGCGGCCTGACACTTGCCCAGCTCAGCCACAATGTAATCCACCCGCTGTTTCAGCTTGGCGTCACCGGTCGCCGCGTACATCATCGCACACGCCGTGAGGTAGTGCCCCATACTGTGCCCGCGAAGTTCGCCCTTTGGGTTCTCCCACCCGCCGTAAGGGATGGCCGTGGAAGGCAGGGCAGCGGTCACGCGGAAATTGTGCAACATCCGATCGGGATCCACTCGCATCAACCATCCGCGATCAGTTTCCTGCGCCGTCTTGAAAGGTCCATCCAACAGGCGAACCTGGCGCAAATCGAACGGAACCGCCGCCAGCGCCACCTTGTTGTCCACGACATTCACGCCGCGATCAGCGGCGAATGCGGAACAGGAAGCAAACAGGCACACCACGGCACAGCGAAGAAGTACTTTCATTTGTCAAACTCCAATTTGTTCCCTGCTCGACGCTGGTTTGACCGCACCGGGCTCCCTTGCCACCCAACGGTAAGCGGCAGCCATTATCGCCACATCCGGCCCGCGAATCAAGAATCATGGCTTACTTCTTATCGCGGCGCCTGACTGTCCCTGGTTCTGGAGATCAACGACTGGTCTTCAGACGGAGCACGGTCACGGAGTTTCCGGGGAAGCAGTGCTGAAAGGTGGGACTTTTCACCTCGATTACATTCGTAACAGGCGCCACCTTCTTCGGCTCAGCCAGAGTATTCTCGTCGGTGGATTTGTCAGACGTAAGCACAGTGGCTTTGACCGGGCTGCTGACTCCGGTCACGCCGTCCAGTTTGATCTCAGTAGTCTGTGCGCTGTCGGCAACATTCACAACCTTCAGGATGATTTCGCCGCTCTTGTCCTCACTGCTGGCGCTGGCGTAGATCGACTTGATGCCGCGCGCCTTCACATCATGAACCAGTTTGCCGTCAAGATAGCACTTGATGTTGCTGCCCTTGAGTTCCACCCGGATGTCATACCAGCGGCCCGTTTCAATGTTGCCTTCGACTTCATTGCCAACGCCGCCGCCCATCTCGATTGCGTGCCGCTTGTTGCCCCAACCGCCGATGTTCCACCACGACTTGGCATTGTCATCCTTCACGCTGAAGAGCACGAGAAAGCCTTCCGCGCCGCTCAGCTTGCGGGCCTTGAGGCTGAGGGTGTAATCGGTCCATGTCTTGTCGCCGAAAACGGCGCGAATGTCTTCGTCCTCCTTGCTTTGCGTGAGCACGCCGCCTTCGGCCTTCCACTTGCCGTTGCCTAACAACTTCCACCCCTTGATGCTGGTGAGATCCGGGGCTGCGAGAGTCTCGTCGCCGCGCTTGACCTTGATGTCTTTGAACTCGGCCTTTGTGAACCAGGTGCCGACGCCCACCGCCCCGCCTTTGGCGGCGGTTTCGGTTTCCGGCGCATCCACCGTGACGGGGAGAGTCACGTCGCCGCGGTTCCGGCTGAACATCTGTTGAACGTAGTAGGACGGGATGCCGAATACGCGGTAGCTGTCGTAGTTGATCAGGTTGATCGGCCAGCGCTTGTGGCTGGCGTTGCAGAACAACGGCGCGTAGCTGCCCATGATGACGATGTCAGAGTTACGCTCCATGCCGGTCATGAACGCGGCTTCACCGATGGCGCCGCGCAGATTGCCAAGCCCTGCGCCCCGGGTGACGGCGTATTCGCCGATGTAGATTTTCGGGCCATTGCGGTCGTATTTATCGTACTTGAAGGCGTTCTCCATGAAGAATTCCGGATTGTTGTAGTAATGCTCGTCCACGAGTTCCGGCTTTTCATTCGTCGGGAAACCGCCCCAAACGTTGGCGATGAGGTGCATTTCCGGGTAGCGCGCCTTGATGGCTTTGACGAAGAGTTGCCAGCGTTCGTGATACGCATTGCCGCCATTCTCGTTGCCGATTTCCACATATTTCAAGCCGAACGGTGCGGGATGGCCTGCCTGTGCGCGCACCGCGCCCCACTTACTAGTGACGGGACCGTTGGCGTATTCGATGGCGTCGAGTGCGTCCTGTACAAATTCGTCCATCTTGTCCAGCGGAACATTCTCGTGATGTGACATGCCGCAGTTGATGACGAAGAGCGGTTCGCAGCCCAGATCCTCGCACATGACCAGATACTCGTGATAGCCGACGCCATGCGTGGCTTCGTAGGCCCAGATGTTGTGCTGGGTGCGGCGCTCGGATGGATCGCCGATGGTCTGCTTCCAACGGTAGGCCTGTTTCATCGTGTCGCCCTCGACCCAGCATCCGCCGGGGAATCGGGCGAAGGAGGGCTTGAGGCCTACGAGCATCTCCATAAGATCCGGGCGCAGCCCGTGGCCTTTCCATGTCTTCTTCGGCATAAGCGAAACCATGTCGAGCCCGAACGTGCCCGCTGTCTCCGCACTGACTACCAGCCGCGCTTCGGGGTCGCTGCCTTTGGCTGACAAGGTCGCGGTGTATTTCTTCCACTCCGGCGTGAGCCTGGTGAACTTCTCCGACGCGTACACCAGGCCGTTGCTGCTCTCCACGCCTATGGTGAGCGGGCCGGTGAAATTGCCGTGGCCGCGTGCATTGAAGGAAAGGAGATATTTCCCGCCTTTCTGCACGGCAATTCCATAAAAGCCGCCGTGGGCCACGCCCGCGCGCCCGCTGCCAGGGTCGGAAATGACAACTTTGAGCGAGCTGGGATTCTTCGCACTCACAGGCTTCTCGCGGTCGATACTCAACTCCACCTTTGCCGGCTCGCCGCCCATGGTGGTCCAATGATCCGGCTTGTCCGAATCCTCGAAGTTGCGGTTCCGGACCTGTTCCGGGTAGATGCCACCGTCGGCGGACAGATTGATATCCTCAAAAAAGATGCCCCAGAGCGTGGGCGGTATCCTGTGCCCGGGCCGGTCCGCTTGAACGGCGATTCTGGCCGCTTGAGCCAGAGCTGGAATGGAGTTCGCGAAGCAGATCATGGCGATCACCGCGCCCAAGACTAAATGCAAGGTCCGTTTCATAGTAATCCTCAGATTTATTTCAAAAATCACAGTGCGCGTCAAAGACTTTTTCAGCCGAATTCCGGGTTTCAGTCGTGAGTGGCCTGGTCAGAACCAGCTTTGAGCCATCTGGTAGAAGACAGGGCCGAGGAGTATGAAGAAGACGGCCGGAAAAATGAAGGCGATGAGCGGGAACAGCATCTTCACCGGCGCTTCGTGTGCCATCTTCTCCGCGCGCTGGAACCGGCGCATTCGCATCTGGTCGGCCTGGATCCGCAGGGTCCGTCCTATGCTGGCTCCCATTTCGTCGGCCTGGATCAGTGCGTTTGTCACGGAGTACAAGTCAGGGAAATTGACTCGATGCGCCATGGCCTGAAGCGCCTGCTTGCGGGTCTTACCGAGCTGGATCTCGCGGAGCACGCGGATGAACTCTTCGCAAAGTGCATCCAGCTGGCGTTTGTCGACAATACGCTGAAGGGCCGACATGAAATCCATGCCGGCTTCGACTGAAAGAGTGAGAAGGTCCAGGATGAACGGCAGTGAGCGCTGAATGCTCCTGTGCCGGCTCGTGAGCTCCTTCTGGAGCCATGACGCCGGATACACGAAAGCCAGTAGCATGAAGACCGCATAGAGAAGAAATCGCTTGTGGAACAGAAACAGCCCGATCCGGCCCGGTATGGATGTGATCGAAAACCACAGCAGCACAATGAGGATCGGGATCAGTACCGCTGGAACCAGAACGCGCAGCGCAAGGAAGTCGGATGGGCTCATGACATCCTCGAATCCGCAGGCGATAAGCTTGCGGTTGATCTTCTCCCTGGAGGACAGGAATGCTGGTCTCTCAAAGAACGGGGTCAGATTGCGTGTGAAAGGCAGCAGAAGCCGCATGATAACCGGCATGCGCCGCTCGGTTCGCTGCCCGTCAGCCAGGGTGACATACGTGATGCTTCGAGCCGCAACCACGCAACACCATGCAACTCCAGCTGTTGCGGCGGCCCAAAGACACGCAAGCACTATTTCAAAAGCCGTAGTCATTGTTAGACGTCAATTTTGATGATCTTCCGGATCAGAAGGCCGCCTGCCAATTCCAAAACGGCCACTATGCCAAGGATAAGAATTCCTACCGAAGAGGAGAAAAAGGTTCTCATCATGCGCGGGTCAATTACGAAAAGCGCCAGCCCGAGGAGGATGGGCATGAAGCCCACGACTATTCCCTGGAGCTTGCCCTGTGCCGTCAGGGTTCTGATGCGCAACTGGATTCTGATGCGCTCCCGGATGGTCTCTGCGATCTTGTCGAACACCTCTGTCAGGTTGCCGCCGGTGAGTCTTGCAATCTCAATCGACCTTATCATCAGGGTCAGATCCTCGCTGTTGACCCTTTTGTCCAGGTTTACAAGCGCGTCTTCAAAACGGATTCCGACTCTGGTCTGCTGGAGCATGACCGAGAATTCCTGGGCGATTGGATTCCTTCCTTCCCTGACAACGGCTTCAAAAGCCTGGGAAATGCTGAAACCCGCTTTGAGCGCATTGCTCATGCTGATCAGGGCATCCTCGAGCTGTTCGTTGAAGCGGTTGATCCTCTGTTTGCGCAGGATGTGCAGGTAGAAAGTTGGCGTGAAAAGAGCGAGGCCGCCGGCAATCGCGCCGACAACCGCACCCCTGAGCATGCCTCCTACAGAAGCCCAGTCCGCAGTGAGCGGGAAGACAACGATGAAGGCGGCACACGCCGCGCCCCACGCAATCTGACGTATGCGCTCAGGCGGAATAAAGAGGAATACATCTTCGAACTTCTGGGCGGTAGACGCGGTATATTCACCGGAATATGTCTGCATACCGGCCCTGATCGCCTGCGTGATAATCCAGGCCAGTCCGGCAAAGCTGAGCAGGTACAGAACCGGCACAAGCCACTCGAAGAAGATGATGGTCATTGGTTCCATTTCCTGGGATTAAACATGTCCGGATGCAGCGTGATTCCACGCCTTGTGAACTCGTCTGCAAAAGTTGGCGCGCTGCCGCATGGCGCAAAGTGACCCAGTACCTTGCCTTCACTGTCGATGCCGGTCTGTTCGAACTTGAACAGATCCTGCATCGTTATGCGGTCACCCTCAAGTCCCACAACCTCTGATATATTGACGACTTTCCTCGTGCCGTCGGCGATGCGTGATATGTGCACGATAAGGTGGATGGCTGCCGCGATCTGTTCCCGAATAGCGCGGACCGGCAGATCCATGCCGGACATCAGGACCATTGTTTCCAGCCGCGATATGACGTCCCTGGGTGAGTTTGCGTGGACCGTGGTTAACGATCCATCATGGCCCGTGTTCATGGCCTGGAGCATATCAAGCGCTTCGCCGCCGCGGCACTCGCCAACGACTATCCGATCCGGGCGCATGCGCAGCGAGTTGCGCACGAGATCGCGGATAGTTATGGCACCCTTACCCTCGATATTGGGCGGGCGGGCCTCAAGGCGGATAACGTGATCCTGTGTCATTCGCAGTTCCGCGGCGTCTTCTATGGTCACGATGCGCTCATCGGTGGGGAGGTAGTTGCTGAAAACGTTGAGAAGGGTCGTTTTGCCTGAGCCGGTGCCGCCGGAAATTACAATATTCTTGCGCAGAATTACGCAGGCCCGTGAGAATTCAGCCATAATGGGGGTGATTGACCCGAAACGGACAAGGTCCTTATCCGTGAATGGAACCTTCGAGAACTTGCGGATTGTGATGCAAGGTCCGACCAGCGACAGCGGATGAATGATTGCGTTCACACGTGATCCGTCCTTCAGCCTGGCATCAACGTAGGGCTGGCTTTCATCGATGCGCCGGCCGATCGGCGAGACAATCCTTTCGATGACGGCAAGTACGGACGCATCATCGAGGAAGGTCATGCCGGTGAGAAAGATCTTGCCATGCTTTTCAACGTAGACCCTGTCCGGGCCGTTGACCATTATTTCGGTTATTTCGGGGTCGGAGAGCAGGTTTTCGAGGGGCCCCAACCCGACCGCTTCGTCGTAAATTTCCTTCACGAGCATGTCGGCCTGAACATCCTGCGGGAGACGGGTCCCGACTTCCGAAACAATATTGCGCAGTGTTGTCAGAACCTGCTGGCGTAGGTCCTCTTCGCCGATTCTGTTGACCGTCAGGCGCTTCAGGTTAAGGCGCTTCACCAGCTCTTCGTGAATCTGCGTCTTTATCGATCGCCTGAGTTGATTCTTTGGCGGGACCGCCGAGACATGTACTTCACTTTCGTGCTGTTCCAGCCCGAGCGTGAAGGACGGCGGCAAAGGCGGTTGCGGCTGCTCGATCGCCGGCTTCATCGCCGGAGCGATGTTGTCAGAGCCTATTACGATGACATACGGTCCTATGTTTATTTCCTGCCCAAACGACAGAGCGGCCCGCCCTTCAACTTTCTTGTTTCCAACGTATGAACCTGTGCGGCTGGACAGATCCTCGATCCAGCACTCCTTCGCGCTCAGGAACAAAATGGCATGCCGGCTGGATACTTCGGGGCCGGGCAGGACAATGCGGCTTCCGTCATCGGAACCCACCGGATAGATTCCCGGGTCCACCTTCTGGGTAACCGGCGGCTTACCGGGTCTCTGGATCTCAAGATGTATGCTGTTTTCCATGGCAACGCGGAGGTTCAGCGGCGACGCATTCTGATAATGGTGTTCTGCCGCTTCTCGTTGTACTCGGGGATCTTCTGCTGCAGATGGGAGAAATCAACCGTTTGAAGCTCCTTCAGGTAGTCTATGTCGGTTGGATTGCGAAGCGACAGGGTAAGCTTCCCTTTCATGTAGCCCGCGAAGACCAGCAACTCGGCTTCACCCGGTGATACTTCCACGGTGATCATTCCGTACCCGGTGGTGTCGACCGTGCGCTTGGTTCGATCCATGCCTCTTGTGTTCTTGGCCAGTTGTGTGCCGGTGGCCAGCACTGTCACGTTCTGGAGGATGGTCATGGTGACGGTCTCCATTTCGCCAGGCGTCTTGGATGGCATGGAGAATGTGCCAAGCACATCAACCCGGTCATTCGGCTGCACCAGTCCGCTCACTGCGGCTGGACCGCCGACTGCGATGGATACAGCGCGCATTTCCCTGTTGATCATCGGTGAAAGGCCGGACCCGGGCCGGTACGGGGTGTCTATCAGCACCCACAGCAGGGGCTGTTCCTTTTCAAGCGGGGAGAGCAGCTTCATGCCGACGATCCTGTCGAAATCCTCGGGCAGAACGGGCTCGCCGCTCATTCCGCTCCTTGGGACGCTCTTCTTGGCGACATCGCCGGGCTGGATGACGGTGCCGGTTGGCAGCGCCTTCACCGCCACCAGGACCTTTACCTGCTCCATGCCGGCCCTGAAATTCTGGATTTCGGCGTCAATCCTGGCCCTTTCGTTACGCAGGTAGATGTGCGTTAAACAGAAGGCAAGCAGGCCTATGGCAAACGAGACCGCCAGTGTCACTATCTGCTTTGTGTCAGTCTTCATCTATTCTCTCCGTTCCTCTTTGTTCTGCTTGATTACCATGCTTATAAGACTTTCAGACTCAGATGCCGCGCGTTTTCTGACAAGAACGCAACAGATCTCCTTGCCGCGCGCATATACTGCAGCGGCGACGCCGGCCGGACTTGATGTTGCCCCCGGCACCTGGATCCAGCCATCACGCCGCAGACCGGACCCGATATATGCATGGATTGTCCCGGGGTCTGAATTAGCACGGGATATCTCCATTGCTGTTCCCCTGTCGGAGTCTCCGGCCGACAAGACAGTAATACTCCCAGGGAAGGCAGGAAGCGATCCCAATATTCTTGAAGTTGAGGGTTTGCGCGATCGCGAGAACTCAGCCGGTGTCTGTTCCAGCCTGAAGACAACGCACCGGTTCCCGATCTCCGTTGCCAGGATTCGAACCACGACATCGTTATTGCGGACAAAGCCAAACGCCAGTCCGTCACCAACCGCCAGGCTTTTCTCATGGCCGGCAAAGACCGTTACTCTCAGTCTTTCAACAACGGTGTCAAAAGCAGCGTCGACCCCTGATATCTTCATTTCGCCTTTGCCACCGTTGATGTCCACCGAGGTTGCATATGCGATTCTTCCATCGTCGGCACCGGGTGTGGTTTTGCCAGTCAGCCCGCGCGGCCAGTAGACCGTGGCCTGGCAGGCAATTGCGATAAGTGATACGGTGGCGGCTGCCAGCACTACGGGGCCGGTCAATTTCCGAGGTGCAGTATTCAAAAGACTTCGCCTCCGCTAACCATCCAGACAGTGCGCTTGACTTTGATGGAATCGGCTGCATAGACCATGTCGCGGATGACCGGGAGCAGGTCCACCTCTTTACTGCTCTCGCCCTGAACCATTCCATTCATGACGCTGTACGGATTCCCGAGGAGACCTGATACCAGGTTGGGGCCCACCTTCGTGAACAGGTCGGCGGTGTGTGAATAACCGACGATGTGGTTCTCGAACTCAAAGGTATCGGCCTCGGAGAACTCATCATCAACCGAGTAATTGACTTCATCATCGCCCTTGCTCCAGTCCGCTATGAAATCCGAAGCCGGCTCGCCGAGAACAGGCGCGACAACGGCTTCCCCGGCCATCTCCCTGGCCTTGTTCATCATATCGGTATCGACTTTCGACAACAGGCCGATTTGAACCAGTGCGGCGAACAGCACCACTACCGCGATGATGGCCACGACAAACTCAACCATTGCCTGACCTCTTCTGTTCATTAATGCCCCCTCCTGCTTCCGCCGCCATCGCCGCCGCCCGGTCCGCCCTGGACAATGCAGGAATCGGAGTTTGACGACAGCCAGATTATGCCTGCGCCGCGGAAAGCGGGGTTTTCCCAGGTAGCCAGTTGAGAGCAATACCAGCAGCTGGGAACCAGGGCGGAGAGTCCGGAGGCCATGTAGCCGGCCAGGTGATCTTCAACGTGTGCGCGCAGCCCGAGATCAAACGAACCGCCCCATGGCGCGGACGATGCATCCACGGGGATGAGGCGGACGTTGTGAAAAGCCGGCAGGACAATGCCGTATTCATTGGGCTTGTCGTCTTTATTCAGGTAGCCGAATGGCTTTGCCGCTGCGCTCCAGGTGATCTTGTGTGGTCTGCTGCCCGGGGTTCTTGTGTCGGGGGTAGTTTCAGTGCGTATTGCCGAATCGGCGCCTACGTAGTCATAAGCAGGTTTGACGGGTCCCACCGACGGGAAAGTTCCATCCATTGCGAATTTTTCGTTCCACTGGTCGTCAAAGCAGTACCATGTTGCATTGACGTCCTTGACGTCAGCATAGACGATCGGGGTTCCGGCCAGGTTCTCCTCATCCTTTATGTCGTTCATGAGATCGACGAGCGCCGCCTTGTCCAGGCTCCTTGATTCCTTTGCCATGTGCAGGCTGAAAAATTCACAGTTGATCGGGTTCGGATTGCTTACCTCCGGCAGAGGCGGCCAGCATGTATAGTCGGTGTAGGTCAGCAGAAGGTCATACGCATGGAGGTAGAACCAGCACCATGCTGAAGTTGCAATAGCGTCATAGAAGTCGCGGTTGAAGAGCATGTGGTCGCCAAGGTAGTCGCTGTAGAGCCGCATGTTGTCCGGGCCGGCGGCAATGCCGCTCTTGCAGACGGCTTCCAGCATATTTGCGTATTCCTGCAGGCAGCCGGGGTAGGGCTCTGTGATGAAATCGGGATAGTCGAACCTGATCTTGTTCACGTGGTTCATCAGGTAGGCAGTGTATTCGGCGTTGTTGAACATGCCATTGTTCTTTGCCGCCTGCTGTGAGGCCATCATGCCGACTATCGGCCCGACAAAACACATGCGAGCCTGCAGGTCGGTGATGGTATCAGCCGCGTCCGGATCTCCGACTCCGGCGATCGAATCCATCAACGCCACGGCATGCATTATGTTAAGGTCGCCAATGAGGTTCAAACTGATCGCCTGCCATCGTGCCGCCGCCATTGCCGCCGCGTCACCCGAGTTCTGAGATGATGATTTGACGCTGAGGATCTTATGAAGATCGAAGTTCCACAGGACGACGAACAGGATGATTACAACGATCATGACCAGGAACACCATCGACTGGCCTGACCGTTTGCGCGCGGTGAATAATGAGAAGGCTTTCATTCACAGCTCCAAATCAATGAGATAGAGCGGATAGTTATTCTCCAGCGTCGCTTTTGCCTCCAGGTCTACGCTGTCGTCAGCATAGAACGCCCCATGCAAGGGCAGGCGAAGCGGGAATTTCTGGCTGACCTTCATGGTCAGCATGCTGGCGAAATCGTTCTCCACCGGACTGTCTATATTGAGGGTATCCCAATCCTTGTAGTCCAGGATTGGGTCAAGTTCGCCGGCCCATTGCGCCCCAAGGTAGAGAGGCATTCGTGAGTTTTCGACCGCAAATTGCTCTGATGCCGGGGTTTCTCTCATTGCCCGGAACCAGGAATTCCAGAGTTGAGCCGGGGTTGCGATCCCCCAGCTTGATGAATCATGTACGAATCCCGGCGAGGTCATGAGTCCTGCATTGGCGATGGAACCCAGCCTGGCCGTTTTCCACACCATGAAGTTGTTGAAGCCGACGGTCCTGGCTCTCGCGCCGCGCGATGCCGAATACTGCAGAATTTCCTTTGCCGCAAACAACTGTGACAACTGGAACAGTCCCAGGAAAATGAGACACATCACTCCCATGATTATACAGGACTCAATCAGGGATTGCCCGTTCCTGCCGCCACGGAAGGATGTTGTTCCAGTCACAGTTGGTTCACCCGCTTGCAGCACGGGACTATTGGCCAACCTGATGGTCAAGGTCCTTGATCTTGTCGACGGAATTCTTATCGAGAGCTGCGTCAGTCTTGCTGGTATCGCCACCAAGCTCATCTACGGCTCCGCCCATTATGCCGCGCAGCCTGTCACTGAACACGCCAAATATGGCGAGTGCAGCCAACGCGACGACCACAACTATGATGATATACTCAACCATGCTCTGTCCGCGCCTGTTCTTTAGCTTTCTCACAATACCCTCCTTAGTGTGTTGCCTGACAGTGTGTTTCGATTTCGTCCCGCCTGTAAACGTCAAATAAAGACCACCGGAATGCACATCTATCCTGAAGCTGCGATCCTGTCACCAGTGACAACGGAAAAACCATGGTCTTATTGCAAGGATATTTCGCTTTTGCTTCATATTCAAGGATATTCGGAGCCTGCAAGATCCATGATGCGGCCACCGTACTCCTTGAACGAGAAGAGGAATACAACCAGTATGGCCAGTGTTGCAACAAGCATTGCCGCAACAACCACAAACTCCACGGTAGCCTGTCCGCGACGATTGGGGTGGCGATTCCTTCCGCGAATCCAAAATGCCATCTGGCGCAACATCATATTGGCGCAACTCCACCTGCAAGCCGGTCCCTGCGAACTGTTTGTGATATTAGCATCTTGACACAGGCCTGTAAACACATAATCTTGGAGGATGCGATCTACCTCTATCTGGCACGCCCTTGTTGGCTTTGTGATTGTCTTCTGCAGTACATGTGTTGTTGCCGCGCTGGTCATATGCTCGAAGTGCGGATATGAGAGCCAGCCTGGCAACAAGTTTTGCAGTCACTGTGGCGCGGATCTCGGGCAGGCTGGTTCTGCGGGTGATTCCAGCGGGAAGACGCAGGATGCTGCCGTCGTCAAAACCGGGCCGGTCAAAGCTGCCAGCATTGATCCGGAGGTGGTTGCAGCGGAATTGAAGGCATCGGAGGAGTTCTTGGGGAAGGGCTACGGGTGGGTGGGTCTGTTCTTCTGTGAGAACGCGATGGCGCTCAATATGCTGGCCACAAACGACGTGAGCGAGGCTGATCGCATTCTGCTTTTGCATCAGAAATGCGAGAAAGGCGTCAGGCACTCCGTAAAACCCTGTCCGTATTGCGGCGGCTCCGGCAGCTTGCAGAAGACGATAGAGGTAGCCAGTCTGGATGGAGGTGTCAGTTCCAAGAAAGCAGGCAAGGGTGTGTGTCCCGCGTGTCGCGGTATGGGAATTGTTGCCGGCAGAGCGGGGCTCTCGGCGGTCGAAGCTGTCTACGGGACGTCTTTGGGCAAGTATACAGTGCTTCGACAGGGAGCCCGCTGGATTCCCGTGGGTAGCGCGTGGATACCGCCGGAACTTGACGGAAAGCTTAATGCGAAGCAGATCGCGACCATGAAGCGGGTGTCGGGTGCACGATGTCCGGCTTGCCTGGGGTTCGGCCAGATCACTTGTGAAAAATGTGGTGGCGTCGGGAAGGCTAAGTGTCCGAACAATGCGTGTTCGGGAGGAATAGTCTCAAAGAAACTGGAGAAGGGGCTTACTACCAGCCCTCGTGAGCTGCATGTGCGGTGCTCGGTTTGCGACGGTCTGTCTTTTGTTCGGTGTTCCGCCTGTTCGGGCGGCGGTAGCCTTGCGTGTAAGACCTGCAACGGGACAGGAAAGCTGCCGGTCTGCAAGAGATGTGACGGGGGCGGAGTGAACGTCTGCTCGAAGTGCAAGGGCTCAGGCGCTGTCAAGGATGCCACATGTGACACCTGTGGCGGATGCGGGGCAGTCCTTTGCACTGTATGCACTGGTGACGGAAGAAAGAAGAAGTGACGGAAGACAACCGTGCGCGATCAAGTGTTGTATTCTGGTGACAGGGGTATCTTCTGATGGAAATACCGGGGTTTGAACTGCTGGAAAGACTTGGCGAAGGCGGGATGTCGACGGTGTGGAAAGCCCGCCAGCTATCGCTTGATCGTGTTGTGGCGATCAAGATTCTTGCCGCTCGCCTTGCGGGCGACAAGGATGACGCCAGGAGATTCCAGATGGAAGCCCAGGCCATGGCGGGGCTCAAGCATCCAGGCATAGTCCAGGTTTACGACGCCAATGTTCATCAGGGTGTCTACTACTTTGTCATGGAATACATCGCCGGTTACAGCGTTGCGGAATGGATTCGCCGCAAGAGTGTGATTCCGGAAGGTGATGCGCTTCTTACCGCGGAGTACATCGCGGACGCACTTGGTTATGCGTGGTCCACCCAAAGCATCATTCATTGCGATATCAAACCGGACAACGTAATGATCGATGCGGACGGCACTGTGAAGGTGGCCGACCTGGGATTGGCGCGGTCAATAGCCACCGCCGGCGTTGCTGCTGAATCGGACGATGTGATGGGCACACCCAACTTCATGTCGCCAGAGCAGGTGATGGGTGATCAGAACCTGGATTGCCGCGCTGACATATATTCACTTGGCGCCATGCTGTATCACATGACCACGGGCAAGATGCTGTTTCATGATACGGTTGATGCCAAGGCCATGGACAGGCAGGTGACCGACTACGCTCCCGACGCGCTTGATCTGAACCCAAAACTGTCGATGGGCACATGCTGGCTCATAGAGAAGATGCTGGCGAAGGACAGAAAAGTCAGGCATGCGGACTGGAATGCGGTTCTTCTTGATATCGCAAAGGTTCGAAAAGGGAAAATGCCGGCGGTGGAAGAGCTTCCCAGCAGTGCGAGCACAATGAAACGGAGTTCCAAGCGCACGCGGGCAAGAGGTGCGCGCCTGAAGAAGACCGGCAAGGAAATCAGCAGCGCGCGTGTGATCAAGACTCAGGAGGCATCAATTGTACCTGCCGCGGTTATTACGGTTGCGGTGCTGGGGGTGGCTGCCGGTATCTACTGGTGGGAGACAAGGCCTGAACCGATCCCGGAAGAGTTGATCAGGCAGTTCGAACCGGCAGGCCTGTCAAAGGTGAACGGCCAGCAAGACGCCATGCTTGCGCGCGCGGCTGAAGCGTTTAGAGTGGCGGATGAGTGGGCGGACAGGAACAAGGAGAAGTACGACGATGCCATCGGACGGTTGGAAGATGTGGCAAGAGCGACGCGGGGAACGAAATATTCATCCATGGCCATCGCGCGGTCGGTGAAGATCAAGGAAGCGAAGAAGAAAGCCGTGGAAAGCGTGCAGGTCGAACTCGCACTGAAAGTCAGGGATCTCCTTCAACAGCGCCGCTTCGACGAGGCCGAATCAGTCTGCAGGGATTATGACGGGGTGTTTGTCAATGAAACAGCCGAGGAGCGTCTTCGCCTGGTGAACAGAGTCATCAAGAAGATTTCAGAGCTCAAGGCAGAAGATGACAAGGCCGCCAGGGAGAGCGATAGAAAGCGGACCGGTGCCCTCATGAATGAGGTGGCGACCAGTCTCATAGGGTCCGGAGCCAGGGTGGCACTGGAATTGTTGAATCAGACAGCAAAGCACCAGGAAGTTAGCGAATCTGAGGAGGTTGTCTCAACCCGGCAGCTCATCGAGAAGATTGATGGCCTCAATAAAATTGTCATGCAGTCTTTCCAGGCGCAACAGGGTCAAACTGTAACTATTTCCACCAAGGACGGTGTGAGGTCATTCCGGATCACGGGCGTCTACGGCGATGCATTGCACGGCCAGGAGTCAATCAATGGCAATGTGTCAGCGATGCGTCCGGTTGAAGTTGAAGTGGGCCAGCTATCGGCGAGCGAGGTTGTTGGAAGGCTGGGTCCAACTGACTCCGAGGAGATTTTGATAAAGAAGGGGTTGCTGGCTGCGCAGGCACGTGCCTACGGGCAGGCCATGGAATACTTTGAGAAATCAGGCACAGGGTTGGCGCGTGCGCTTGCCATCAAGATTGCCGAGATTTCCAAAGCAGAGGGGAAGGCCGTGGCCGAATCGGCGCTTGTCAACCTGATGAAAGGATTAGGCGTCAATGTGCCTGAGGTGTTTGACGTGGCCACCTGGAAGGCCGCGATAGCCGCGGCAAGAATGACGGGGGTGTCTGGTCAGGTGATTGAGGCTAGAGTGGAGGCGTTTCGCCTCAAATACGGTCAGGCGGCCCTGAGAGAGGGTGTCGAGGATGTGCTGTCTGCGCTTCTTGACAAGGCCGGCAACAATCCCGATGCAGAGGCTATTGAAGCTCCTGCTGCGCCTGTGCCGGCCATCAATTTGGCTGCGTTTCGCCGCAACCTGATGATGGTCAACAGAGGCCTTACGCCTGAGAGCATAGAGGTAAGAAAGAGCGAGAGCTACCCGGGTTACCGGTTGACAGTAAAATCCGAAAGCCTTCAGAACGTCGGTTCACTGAGGATATCAGGATCAGGCATTTCGGAGTTGGACATAAGCGGCAGCGGTGTGCGCGACCTCAGCGGCATATCCGGCATGACGATACGCTCCCTGGATATTTCAGACACACAGATTGTGAGCATGCCGTCGATGCATAACATACCGTTGGAGCGGCTGATCATGAACAGGACGCAGATGAGAGACTTCGGGTTTCTGGTGCATCTCAAACTGCTTCGCGAGTTGTCCATGGCAGGAGTTAAGATAGCTGATCTGAGTGCCATTCAGAATCTGAAGCTCGAAGCGCTGAACCTCAGTGATATTCCACTGCGAAAGGGAAGCCTTGCTGTACTCCAGAACATGCCGCTCAAGAGACTGATACTTGACAGAACAGGCATCGATAATCTTCATTTCTGTAAGATGCTCGATCTGGATGAGTTGAGCGTCGCGGACGCTCCCGTCAGTGCTCTTTTCGCGGTGAAGGGAATGAAACTCAAGGCGTTGAACATATCAAGAACCAGGATTAGCGATCTCCTTCCGCTTTCCGGGATGCCGCTTCGATCGCTTGACCTTTCCGGGTCAATGGTTGGGAATCTCAGCCCGCTCAGCGGAATGAAGCTGTCCAGCCTCAACATATCCGGCAGCCAGGTGCGCGATCTCGCCCCGCTGGCAGGCATGCCGATCCAGAACCTGTCGTGTCTCGGTGTCACTCCTGTGAGTTGGGAGCCGCTTTACGATATGCCGATAGTCAATCTTGTCATCAGCAATCCTTTGATGAGCGAGCCGATCCGGCAGCTCCTGAAGAACTTGCCTGAGCTGAAAACGGTAAACGGGCAGCCGCAGTAGACCGGGTCAGTGTGTGTTTGCCGCTGCCATGTGCAAATCAGCCGGCCTGACTATTCCGTTCTCGAATACAATTGCCGTGATGAGGTTCGCCGGAGTGACATCGAATGCAGGTGAATAGACCTTTGCGCCATCTGGAGCTGTTCGCTTCCCGAAACCACAGACAACCTCTTCCGGATCGCGCTCCTCTATCGGAATGCCTGCGCCGGTGGCCAGACTCAGGTCGAAGGTAGAGGAAGGCGCGAGGACATAGAACGGGATGTTGTGGGCTTTGGCCAGAACAGCCACGCCGTATGTTCCGATCTTGTTGGCGGAATCGCCATTTGCCGCGATTCTGTCGGCGCCAACGAGTACGGCGTTGATCTTGCCTTCCTTCATGACCTGTGCCGCCATGTTATCGCAAATCACGGTGACATCGATTCCAGCCTGCATCAGTTCCCACGCGGTAAGCCGCGAGCCCTGCAGCAGCGGGCGGGTTTCGTCCGAATACACGTGCAATGTCTTGCCCTGTTCTTTGGCGACATACACCGCGGCCAGCGCTGTTCCATATTCGGACGTGGCCAGGCTGCCTGCGTTGCAGTGGGTGAGAATCGTTTGTCCGTCTTTCAGAAGCGAAGCCCCATGCTCCCCAATCCGGCGGCACATAACCCTGTCTTCCTCGAAAATGGCAATGGCCTCCTTTGCAAGTCGATCCTTCAGTGCGCCTGGAGAAAGTGAAATTCCAGTGACCGCGACATCCTTCATGCGGGAAAGAGCCTTAAAGAGGTTTACCGCGGTCGGTCTGGTGCCGCCGAGATAGTCCGCAGCGCGGCAGGCTGCCTCGGCTATTTCAGACCCGGAGCGCGCTTTGCTGTCATGGATTGCACAGACAACACCCATGGCCGCGGCTACGCCTATTGCTGGCGCACCCCTGACCCGCAGCATCCGGATTGCCTCGTGAACATGTGAAACGTCACGGGTGTTGATATATTCAAGCACGGTCGGGAGTTTTGTCTGGTCAATCATCCGTATATGACCGGGCAAAAGCTGTCCACCGGTCTCGGCAATCCATTCTATCGGACGAATCGGCATGTTTCTCCCTCTCTCTTCCTGCAAGCCTGTCACGCAAGAACCAGGCTATCGTATATCAACGAGCGATAGCAGTGCAATCTGGATGAGATTGAAAGTCGAGTGCATCAGAATCGGCACGATGATCGAACTTGAGTACGCATAGGCCATGCATAAGCCGGTAGACAGTACGAATAGAGGGGCATACGTTGGGACATCCTGGTGAAGAATAGCGAATGTCAGTGATACAGCCAGAATTGCCGGTATCATGCCGATCTTCTTCGCCACTACCGGGAAGAGTATTCCACGGAATACAAGCTCTTCGATTGCAGGTACTACCACGATAGCGAGGATGCCTACGGAAAGCCGCGCAAACCAGGGTGCCTGCGCGGCATCCAGAATCATCCTGAGTGCCGGCTGAAGATCGCCTTCCACCCCGAAATGCCGGAGGAGAGGGTCGTACATCGCCGCAACCCCGACCACCAGCGGGAGTATTCCCAGTGCAAATATTGCGCCTTGCAGGACGTTCCGGCCGAAAAGTCTCCGCTCGAATCCAAACCCATCCGCAAGAGAGATGTTTCCTTTTCGTGATATCAGCAATATGCCAACTAATCCCGGCAGATGAAAGAATGCCACGGACAACGCGAGTCCAAGGTATGCCGGCGCGCTATCAATATCCCGGCCCGCTCTCGCAGCTGCGCCAAAGAGCAGGATCATGATGCTCATGCCGAAAAGTAAACAGCACAACACCAGTCCGGCGTGATTCGGTGTCCAGGGGCTTGATTCAAGGCGCATGGCCATTTCCCGGAAACGCACCGGTCTCGTGAAGATCCGCCATGCAAGGAAAGCCGCGGCTGAGACGGAAGAAACAACCAGAATGGCGACCAGAAGTGACTGGTACCATTCGTGTACGGCAAATGAATAATGTTCCTGGGACATTCCTGGATGCTACATCACTTGCTCGACGATGATCTTTGGGTCGACTTCCTCGCGCAGTACGGACTCTATGCCCTGCTTGATTGTCATGGTTGCATGAGGACAGCACCCGCATGCGCCCTTCAGTTTCAACCTGACGGTGTTGCCTTCGATGCTGTCCACTTCCATGTCGCCACCGTGTGACTGGAGAGAGCCTCTGATTTCTTCGAGTTTGTCGCGTATCTTCTTTTCCATGGCAGGCCTTTCTTGTGATTGTGTCTGATCTACTTGAACTCAACTTCAACGCGGCGGACCGTTTCAATCTGGAGTGATGACATGTCGGCCAACTTGATTCTTGCGTCGTCGATATTGTCAATCCGGCCAATGGCCAGCAGTTTCTCCAGTTGCTGGTCGTTTGAAATCAGCTTTGAAATATTCAGGTCAAGCAAAGTCAATCCTGACTTGTCTGAGGGTTCATAACCTGACGCATTGGTCCGCTGGATTGAGCCCTCCACCTGGACACGGATTGTCACCCTGAATTTATCGAACATCTTCCGCACAACCGCCTTCTCCTCCTGCGACAACCGCTTCATCGGGGCGTAGGGCGGGGCAAGCTCCTTTGGTCTTGCGGCTGGTTTTGGGATGTTTATTGTCAGTGTGGCCGGCTTGGATCTGGCGAAGGAGAACGTCAAGGGTTCACACCTTGCCGGTTGTTGCGGGGCGAGTCTGCCGAGAAGCAACAAATCCGGTTGCTGGTTGATAATGAGATTACTGACGTCGTCGAAGACATAAGATGCAACATATCCGGTCATTTCGTTTTCGGAGATATCCTTGAACGAGTCGAGCCTTACTCCGCGGCCCATTGCCAGGGCCCTGTTGAGACAGATGGCCTTCATGGGTTGAGCATTTGTGGTTTGCAGATTGATACCGGCCAGCCCGTTGGCAAGCATGGTGACGAGCACTTTCTCAGTTACCGTTCCACTGCCATCCTGCCGAACCAGGATCACCGTTGATGAGTTAAGGCAACCACAAAGCAGTGCAGAGAGAATAGACACGACCGCAAGCTTCGCGACGTCCGGTGCGCAGAGTCTGGTTGGCCAATGCATTGGTAGCTCCTAAATGTGTGCATGTTATGTGAGAGCGCGTGCGTCGTCAAGAGTTACGGTCGTATTGGCGCCGCTTGAAGGCTGGCATTCCATATGGTCAAGTCGAGCTTGCTTGGGAATCTCTCATGGCCTTGCATCTGATGGCGCGGTTGGCTAGATTCAGCGGTCAGGGACAATCTAACGCAGGCGGCACGCCTGGCGGAGCTGGAACGGTTCCGGCAAAGGAGTGCCGGAACCAAAGCTAAGGAGAGGTAGAACTCCGGCCGCAGCCAGCCGGAGGCTGGGAAAAGTGCTGGAGCTGCAGGTGGAGGAGTTGAAGTTATGGGAGCACAATATCGGGTTGTGAAACTGTGGGCGGTTGCTGTGATGGTGGTGGTGACGGCGTGGTTTCTTGTGGTTGCGGTTCCTGTTGCTGCCGCTGCCGGACCGGTCAGGGAGATAGCCATGATCGCCGGACCGGCGACTCATTCATTCGGGGAGCATGAGCATTATGCCGGGCTGAATCTACTCGCCGAGATGTTGAATAACGGCGTACCTGCCGTACATGCGACCGTTTATCGCGACTGGCCGATTCTACAAGTTCACGGCGGGCCCTGTGATATGTCGAAGCTGTCGAACGTTGCCGCAGTGGTTGTCTATGCCGATGGCGGCCCGGGCGGCATGCTGTCGACGAATATCTCGCAACTGGAACCACTGATGAAACGTGGGGTCGGGCTGGGAGTGATCCACTGGGCGCTCGATGTCCCGAAGGGAGTGGCCGGTGACCGACTGGTTGAGTGGATTGGCGGCTGCTTCGAGACCAACTGGTCGGTAAATCCGATGTGGGAGGCTCGGTTCAATGATGTTCCCGGGCATCCGGCAACTGCCGGGGTGAGGCCGTTCAGGATACGCGACGAGTGGTATTACCACATGCGGTTCAAGGAGGAAATGCGCGGAATTGTTCCGATTCTGACCGCGGTTCCTCCGGATGACACGCGGGACTTTCCGGATGGGCCTTACAGCGGAAATTCTGTCGTACGATCACAGAAGGGACAGCCGGAGCATCTGGCCTGGGTGTTTGAGCGGGAAGGGGGAGGGCGCGGGTTTGGTTTTGCGGGAGGTCATAAGGTCTGGAATTTTGCCCAGGATGACTACCGCAAGTTGCTTTTGAACGCCATTGTATGGATTTCCGGAGCGGAGATACCGCCTGGTGGAGTGAAGTCGGAAAGGCCCGGCTTCAACCGGATGCTGGAAAGTCTTGAGAAGCCGCCGCCAAAGTTCAACGCCAAGTACTTTGAGAAGATGCTCGGCGATTTAAACGCGGCTCCAGTTGAGAGTCCGAAGCGCGAGTAGAAACAGAGGTGGTATTACGCCCCGCCATCCAGATGACGCCTATGCGACTTCGTCGTGCAGTAGCACCCGTGTCGTGTGCTGTCTTATCAACTGACCACTGACGACTGACCACTGACCGTTACCATATTCCTTAGCAGAACCATTGCGGTGCGGCATGGCAGATAGACGCTGATGCAATTGTGCTGAGTGTTGTTCTCGATCTCCGGATGTGTGAAATAGTGTTGCTCGGCCGCGATCCGGCCGTGCCCGCCGAATTGTTTTTCGTCGGTATCCATCAGCAGTACGTATTCGCCGTGAGGCACTTCTATCCGGTAGTCCGTGACCGATGCCGTGGGATGCCAGTTGAAGAGAAAGAGAATCCGGCCGCGAATGAAGACGAATATCTTCGCGTCGTCGCGCATAAGCAGAAGGCGAGGAGGTTCGGTCTCGATGAGACGATGCTCCCGGGCAATTCTGATCATTCTTTCGTCGAAATCAGCGAGAAAGTGATACTTCAAGGCATGATTATCACGGAGACGCCACTGCCGCCTTGCATAGTGGTACGACCAGTCATTTCCCTCCCTTGGGAAGTCTATCCATTCGGGGTGTCCAAATTCGTTGCCCATGAAATTGAGATAGCCGTTTCCGGCCGCACCGATGGTTGCAAGCCGGCTCATCTTGTGGAGTGCCATGCCCCGGTCGACAACAGGATTCTGATCGGTTGCGCTCATGGAATCGTACATGGATGAATCGATGAGTTCAAAGATCATGGTTTTTCCGCCAACCAATGCCTGGTCGTGTGATTCGACATAGCTTATCGTCTGCTCGTCCGTGCGCCTGTTGATCAGTTCGCGCCAGAGGTAGTCCATGCGCCAGTCCTCATCCCTGACCTCGTCAGCCAGCTTGAACCAGCAGTCCGGCACACCCATTGCGAGCCGGTAGTTGAACCCGCATCCGCCGTCCTCGATCGGGGCTGCAAGTCCCGGCATGCCGCTGACATCTTCAGCAATGGTGATCGCATCCGGTCGCAGGGAATGGATCAGCTTGTTGGCTAAGGTAAGATATGCCAGGGCGTCCTCATCCACCGTGGCGTTGAAATAGTCGTCATAGGAATTGAATCCCGGGCCCAGCCCGTGATGGTGGTAAATCATGCTGGTGATCCCGTCGAGCCGGAATCCGTCGATGTGAAACTCGTCCAGCCAGTACCGGCAGTTCGAGAGCAGGAAATGAAGAACTTCCGGTTTGCCGTAATCGAAGCATCGGGAATCCCATGCGGAGTGATGGCCACGCGGGCCGTCATGAAAGTACTGGTAGAGTGTTCCGTCAAACCTGGATATGCCCTCCACTTCGTTTCTGACGGCGTGTGAATGGACAAGGTCCATGATAACCGAAAGGCCGGCTTCATGGGCAGCATCGATGAGGGCCTTCAGTTCATCCGGCGTTCCGAAGCGTGAAGAGGCGGCAAAGAAGCTTGATACATGGTATCCGAAGGATGCGTAATAGGGGTGTTCCATCACAGCCATCAGCTGGATCGTGTTGTAGCCTGATTTGATGATCCTCGGCAGGGTCTTCTCCCTGAATTCATTGTATGTTCCGACACGCTCGTCCTCCTGGGCCATCCCGACGTGTGCCTCGTAGATCAGCGGTGCCTGGTGCCTGTTTCTGTAATCCCCGTCTTTCCAGTGATAGTGTTCGGGCGGGCACCACACCTGTGCATTGAAGATCTTCGTGTGTTCGTCCTGTACAACGCGGCGGGCATAGGCGGGGATGCGGTCGCCTTCGCCGCCGGGCCAGTGAATCCGCAGGCGGTAAAGATCACCGTGCGAAAGCATTTCAGACGGGAGATTGATCTGCCAGACGCCGCGGTTGTCAATGCGAGTCAAAGCGAAATCGCCCGATTCCTTCCAGTCGGAAAATGTTCCGATGAGGTAGATTTCCGTGGCATTCGGGGCCCACTCCACGAGGCTCCATTCGCTGTCGCAGCGGTGCAGGCCGAAATACTCGTGACCGCTTGCAAAATCCTGCAGGCTCATGGCGCCCTGAGTGAGGCGTCTCTCGACGGATGCGGCATGGATCTGTCTTCGCTCGATGATGTGGAGATAGGGCTTGAGCCAAGGGTCATCGCGCAGCCTTGCAAGCTTGCGGTTGCCTGGTGATAAAGCGTCTTGTATTGAACTAGAAGGCATTGATGAGAGGACGTTGAAGCATGTTTTCGTAGATCTCTATATACGCCTTTGCCTGCTCCGGGAGACTGAATTTCTTTGCGCATTCCGTCATTATGCGGGTGATTTGAGCCGATTTTACTTCGGGAGGACGGCGGTAGAAGTCCATTGCCTGATCGATCGCCCATGCGAGGCCGTTGGAGTCGTAGACTTCAAACAGGAATCCGTTGCCCTTGTTTGCGTCAGTATCGAGCAACTCGACGGTGTCATGGAGACCGCCTGTGTCATGGGCCACCGGCAGCGATCCGTATACCGAGCTGATCATCTGCGGCAGACCGCACGGCTCAAACAGCGACGGCATGAGCAGGAAGTCCGATGCGGCATATCCTATGTGCGACAGTCGTTCATCGAAGTTGCACACGGCAACGCGGTTGTACAGGTTGTGGAACCTGACTATGTCGTGGAAATGGCGCTGGTACGATCCGTTTGCGACGATGGCGACCTGCAGCTTGTCCTTCCAGTACTTGTCCACCGTCCTGTAGAGTATATCCGTGAGAAGCTGGCAGCCTTTCTGTACCGGATCGAGGCGAGACGGCCAGAACAGGATCGGGGCCGAGTCGTCCTGTTCAAGTCCGAGCATTGACTGGAACTGCCGCTTGTTCTCGATCTTGCCCTGCACATGGTTCGTCGGCGAGTAGTGGTGTGTGAGGTACTTGTCGGTTCTTGGATCAAAAGATGAGTCTGGCGCGTTGAGGATCCCTACGGCACAACCGGCTTCCGCCTTGTTTCTTATTTCGCCCCTGATCTGAGGCGGAATGAAATCATGCTGTCCCTTTACAATTTCCTCCAGGAACCTCGGGCTGACCGTATTGATGAAGTGGGCGCCGAAAATACCGCTCGCCAACGGATCGATATGATTGGTGTTCCTGCTCTCCTCGTAATTGAGAGGTACCCGCTTGAAGAAAAGATAGCGCCAGAATTCAGCCGCGTCGATTCCGCAATCCTCGATCTGGGCGAGGGTGGTGTCGTAGGTATGAATATTGTGCAGGGTCAGCAGGCATGGAATGCCGAGTCGCCTTGCCGCCGCCGGGATGAGCCCGGTCATCCAGTCGTTGCAGTGTATCAGGTCGGGCTTGACCATCGGAATTATGTTGTTAAGCACTTCCCTCTGGAACGCGAGAGCGATCTTCGGGTTTTCCCAGTCGGAATGCGCATAGACGGCGTCGCGGTAGTAGAACACCCTGTCCTCGGCGAGGTGGATCCTTGCGTCCGGAAGTTTGCTCTTGAATACACGCAATTCGTCCTCGATCAGGTTGGCCACCTCGATATGGAACATGCGGCGGTAATGGGGAAGAGCGACGTGCACGTCAGAGCCCAGGTCAAAGAGCTCGGAGACCAGGGCCGCGGATACGTCGGCCAGGCCGCCTGCTTTGGCTGTAAGGTGGTTCGCCATATTGCCCATCCCCTGCGGCAGATATGTGATCTCAGGGGTGACGATCAGAATACGCGGATTCCTCAGCGGTGATGCTTTCTGGCCAGACTGCATGATTATACTCCATCGGCCCAGGTTATGAAGCCGGGCATTATGTCTTTCCATTCAGAACCGTGCGGTGTGGCGCGTGCCGTGAAACCATAGCGGCCGGTAGCCTCGCACGAGAGAGTTTGCTTGAAGATGTGAGTGCCGTCGCCATCGGTTGAAACCGGATGCATCAGCTGGACGTGGCTTTCGGTTATTTCGTTCTCGGGATTAACAAGGCCGTAGTAGACCTCTATATCAACCTCTTCAGGCCTCAGTTGGCCGAGTTTGACGCGGGTGGTAACCTCGAACTTGTCGCCCACGTGCAGTACCGAGACATCCCTGTCGGTCACGGGCGTGCCGACCCAGATTCCATTCCAGAGGGCAGCGAGGCGGTCACGCTGTGCCGCCAGTGACCGCGCGTGCGCCGCGTTATTGGCCATCAATGTCTCATATCGCCGGAACGATGGCTGGTAGAACATCGATTTGTATTGTGATGCCATCCTGTGGCTGGAGAATGAACCGAGCGACATTTTGATTGATGCCCGCATCATCTTTGTCCATCCGCTCGGAACATCCCCTGAAGGTCTGTCATAGAAGGTCGGCACAACTTCGTTTTCCAGCAGGTTATAGAGCGACAGTGACTCCACGGCATCCTGGTATTCAAGGTCGCTGTATTCCGTGCCGTCGCCGATGGCCCAGCCGCAGTCGGGCGAGTATCCTTCGCACCACCAGCCGTCGAGCGTGCTCAGATTGAGCGCCCCGTTGATGGCCGCCTTCATGCCGGACGTCCCGCTTGCTTCCAGCGGTCTGCGCGGCGTATTGAGCCACACATCGACGCCCTGCACAATGTCCCGCGCGAGGTACATGTCGTAGTCCTCGATAAAGACGATGCGCCGGCGGATGTTTGCCTGCCTCGCGAATTGGACGATCTGGCGTATGAAATCCTTGCCCATGTCATCAGCCGGGTGGGCCTTGCCTGCAAATACGATCTGGACCGGCCTGTCAGGGTTCGACAGGAGCGCTTCGAGCCGCCTCTTGTCCCTAAGGATGAGTATGGCACGTTTGTAAGTTGCGAAGCGGCGGGCAAAGCCGATGGTCAGGGTGTCCTGGTCCAGGATGGACTTGGACTGCGCGATGTCTGTGCGGTTGGCATTGCGGGAGATGAGGAGCTTCTCCACGTGCTCCCTCACCCTGCGCACGAGGCGTGATCTCGCAAGCTCATGTGCGCGCCAGAGTTCCTCGTCGGAAATCTGATGGATTCCGGACAGCGCCTGTTCGTTCGAGGGATTATCCCGCCATTCCGGACCAAGATACCGGTCGTACAGGACAGTCATGTCCGGCGAGAGCCATGAAGAGACATGGATGCCGTTGGTGATATGGCGTATCGGGACTTCCTCCTGCGGTTTTCCCGGCCACAGCTGCATCCACATCTTCCGCGCAACCTCGCCGTGCAGCTTGCTGACAGCGTTGTTCGACTGTGACATTCGCATGCCCAGGATTGTCATGGACAATTCCTGGTACTGGCCTCCGCCGTTTGACGGCTGGCCCAAAGCCTGTACCGTATCCGCGTCGATCCCGGTCATGTTCGCGATGGCCTCCATGTGCGGGCGCAACAGGTCGATAGGGAATGTCTCATTGCCCGCGGCGACAGGCGTGTGGGTGGTGAAGACACTGGTGCGTTCCGCCACTTCCATGGCTGTCTTTGTATCCAAACCGCGTTCCTTGCAAAGGTGGCTGACTCTTGCGAGTGACACAAAAGCTGCGTGTCCCTCGTTCATGTGGCAGACCGCCGGTTCGAGACCGGCGGACAGGAGCGCGTTGTAACCACCGATGCCCAGCAGTAACTCCTGCTGCAGACGTGTCTGCCGGTCGCCACCATACAGCCGTGCCGTGATCTTTCTGAAATCCGGCGGATTATCGGGTATGTTTGCGTCAAGCAGGAAGAGCGGAACCCGCCCGACGTCCATTTTCCAGACAGCAGCTCTCAGCAGGCCGCCGGGCAACGGCAGTTCCACATAAACCTGCTCCTTCTTGTCATTGTAGGCCTTGGTAAGTGGCATCCGGTGAATTTCATTGTCATGGTAGGCCTCCTGCTGCCATCCATCGTTGTTGAGGTGCTGCAGCAGGTAACCCTGCCGGTAAAGCAAGCCAACCGCCACGAGCGGCAGGTTCATGTCCGATGCCGATTTGAGGTGATCGCCGGCGAGCACGCCGAGTCCGCCAGAATACAGCTTGGCGCTTTCGTGGATTCCGTATTCAAGGGAGAAATACGCTATACAGTTTTGGGGTATGACATTCGCGTTGCCGTTGCGGCCGTTGGCGACCTCCGCCTCGAAATGATCCATGACCTGCTGCATGTGACTCATGAAGCCGTCGTCTTCGACGAGGGCTTCCAGCCGTTTCTGCGGAACCCGGCTAAGGAAATCCAGCGGAGTGTGGCCTGATTCCCGCCATATGGGCGGATTAATCCGGCGGAAGAGTTCTATCGCGTCCATGTTCCAGCACCACCACATGTTGCGGGCCAGTGTTTCCAGGAAGGACAGTTCGGGTGGTATTGCCGCGGCAACATTGAAAAGGTGTATTCGCTTTATGTTCATCTTAGGTCAGTCCAGATATCCTCAGGGCTTGTTAATAATCTTCGTCGATGCATGCTGCTGCGCCTGGCGTAATTCCCATACGCGCAAAATACCAACCGCATTCCGAAACCGATGCAACTCAGACCAGATTCCGCAGCCTCAGGCTTGCGGAATAGAATCAACCGACTGCTATTACGCTGTTGAGGGATCCGATTCCATTCGGAGCCCACTCCGGACACTCCGGATCAACGCACCACACACCGTCAATGATGTACTTGTACTCATGTCTGCCCTTTGGCAGAAGTATTGTACCCGAGTAAGCTCCGCCCTTGTAGGCGAGCTTGTTCTTCTTGGGGTTCCAGCCATTGAAAGTCCCGGCCACGTATACTTCGCTGCCGGCCTGGGCCTTGATTGAGAACTTGACGCGTTTCTTACCAGCCAATGAACCTTCCATAATCAGCCTCCTTAATTTGCCGCGGAATGGCGTCGGGCTCACTACAGCGGAGACACCGAAACAGTCCGGAAATCTGAACTTACTACTAGCGAGTGAGAAGTGCAAGAACTCTGTAGAGTTCTGTTACACCCCATGCCTGGGCCCCACAGCCACGGAGAATATGCGGATCATCGCCATCAATGATCTCAGGGACCTGGCCGAGACAGCCGGTATTGATGATTCTGGTGCTGCTGGCAAGAATCGCCAGTGCCGCCTCCCGGGAATTTGCCCCGTAGGTATTGAAAAGCGCCTCACTGTATGACGGGAACTGCCAGGTCCAGGCCGTTCCGTTATGGTAGGCTGGTTTCCGGTGTGTATCCTCGTCACCCTGGTAGTGACCCCAGTAGGGCTTGCCCGGGTTGTTTATCAGTCTGTTCCCCTGGAATACGGGCAGCGGATGGCGTACCGGGCGGTCCGCAAGGCTGCGGATTGCGCCAGGAACAAGCAGTTCTTCGCAGGCGTCCAGAATCCGGGCGCAAAGCTCCCGGTCGGTGATTGCCTTCAGTGTAATGGCCAGCAACTGGTTCGGCCGCAGGGCGTCATCAGCCGTTGCGGATCCTGCTGACTGGCCACGCCTGGCATGCAGGCAATCCGACAGATACCCGCCGTCCACTGGCGTGAAGAAGGTTCTGATAGAGGCCTGCACCTGAGCGGCCAGTTTCACGAGGCGCTCATCCGAATCGACCCGCGCCATGAAATCAAGTGCGGCATACCACAGCGCCTGGATTTCGATGGGGTAGCCTTCGCGCGGACTGCCAGCCGGAAAGTTTGTATCCATCCAGGTGAAATGGGATGGGCTGAACACCAGTCCGCTTTCCCGGTCCATGGCTATCCCGTTCGGTGTTCCGGCGATATAGTGAGTCACAATCGATTTGAGGACCTGCCTGATTGTCCTCCCGCCGGCATCGGTATTGAGGATATCCGGCGAATTCTCGGCCTGCGCAAGATCCGAGCACGCCACAAAGAGCCAGAGTGTGGCATCCGATGTTTCACGATTCGAGGCGTCGTTGCCTCGCAGCATGTTTGGAATGGTGCCGCGCCATTCAAACCGGGCAAATTGCTGTATGATCCTGCGGCATTCCTCCGTCAGGCCGGCGGCAATGAGACCACGCAGGCAGATAAGCGTGTCGCGACCCCAATCCATGAACCACGGGTAACCGGCGATGACGGTCTGAAGGCTTTCGCGCCGCACAACAAACTGTCGCATTGCGTTCTGCATCGCCAGATCCAGCCTGATGCCATTGGTTTGTTGCGGAATATGGAGCGGTGGCAGCCCCGTTGGTGCTTCAAGGAGGGGCGGAATCGGTCCGATTTCCGCCTGGAGGACCGAATTCTGACCGCCGTCGAGTTCCACCGAAAAGTAACCAGGACTGAAAAGATCCGAAGTGCCGTCGAAACCACGATCGGCATCGTGAGGGTGGCCGACCATGTAAACCCATTCCGGTTCAAAGTTGAAGGTTCCGGGGGCGACCGACATGTGCAGATGCCGGTCTGTGGCCGGTGCAAAGACGAAACCGTTTGAGTCCGACGTGATGCAATGGCGCCACGACGATTCCGGACCCGTGAAAGCCTTTGTCTTGGCGTGATTCTGCCGGTCCTCAATGTCGGGCCGGAGGACTATTACGACTGGAGTCTGATCGTTCAGGTCGTCATGTCCCGGCCTGGCATTCTTCCGGCCGATCTCGAGAGAAACGGCGTTCCGCCCGTTCTGCATTCTGAACCTGGCGTCCAGGTGCACCAGCTTGCCCTGACCGACAGGAACGGCAAAATGCCATTCCAGCGCCCCGTCATTCTCGATCGAGAAGTTTTCGGTGCAGTCGATGTTTATTGCCTGGGAATAGCCGCGGTTTACGACCCATCCCCTGCAGCGGGTGAGCATGATATGCCGGTCCACAGGGAAATCGGGATGGAGGTTTCCAGCAAGCATCGCGTCGTATTGACTTGTTATTTCACCCCATGCGCCGCGAACCTGCGCCATTCCGCCGCGACCGTTTGTACAAAGGGCGTAGCAATCGTTCTTCCTCAGTGTCGCCTGGTTTACCGATGTTTCTACGGGCGCATCCTTCCATGTGGGAAGGTAGAGGGCTGTTGCTTTGGCTCGGCTGCAGGTCCCGGGTTTGTACACGGTCATGATCAGGGACAGTTCCAGTGGTGTGGAAGGAACTTCCAGAGGGAGGATCAGCGCGAAGTTGGATCCGTCGTCACTTGGCAGGCTGTTTTCGCGTCGCAGCACCGTGTCTCCGCTGCAAAGTTCAACATTGAAACGATGCGCGCACTTCAGGTGGAGGAACCAGCCGGGCGGCACCATGACAATCCTGCGCGTGTCGCGGGGCCACTCCCATGTTGTTACGGGCGCCGGTCCCGTGTGAACCACTGGTCCGGGGTTTTCCTCGTGGTTGAAAAGGTGCCCGTCGGAGGCGACTGCCAGGCAAAATGCGCGCGGGTCGTGAGATAACTGCCTGACTGCATTCTGAATATTGACGGCGGAGAAATCGCAGTTGCCGTGGAAAGAGCAGTACACCTCCAGTGCCTTGGCCTGCATGGCCTGTGTGATGCTTCGATCCGGCAGCGACATGCTCTGGCCTGACGCGTGTTGCACCAGTGCCAGGTCGTTCTGGTCGGCCGTAAAACAAACCACCTCGCCGGGCGAGAGTTGATATTGCAGGGTGCCGGACGACTGATCTATGGTGACCTGCTTTCCGCTGACCAGGTCGTAAATCTGACCGGTTACTGGAAACTCCGCCTCGTGCCAGCCGGCGGAATCGGGACGGTCATCGTTCAGGTTTGCAAGGACAAGTACGGAAGAACCCCTCTCGGCGGCCCGGCGGAGGAGGGCAAGCACATTGCCGGGTCCACGTTGGATCAGACGCAATTCCGCGCCCGGATGGAATGCCGGATGTGCCTCCAGGATGGCATTCAGTCTGGCAATATGCTCGACCTGATTCTCGCTGTTTTCCCAACTCATCGGCATAGCCTCGTGCACATCGATTTTCTGAGTGGCAAACCATTCGACACCGTTGGTAATCCCGAATCCACCCTGGTGCGAGAACAGCGCCGACATTGCCGTTCGAAGCTTTGCGTAGCACTGCGAACGGGCGGCCAGCCGGTTGTTATCGTGCGTTTCAGCGAAATGGACCAGCGCACCCTTGGTGGCCGAAACATTGATGCATCCGGGCAGATACGCTTCGATCTGGCTCCGGTCGTAGTTCTGGAAGAACTCCGAATAGGCCCAGTTGAGGTCCGCGCCGCTCAACAGGTCTTCAACCACTTCAAGTTTACCGCCAAGTCCCTCAAGCAGGAAAAGGGTGTCCGGGTATTCGGCGCGAACCTTCGAGATGATGTATTCCCATGCCGGGTAGGGGACCATGTATCCTGCATCGCACCGGAAGCCGTCCACTCCGCGCTTGCACCAGAGCCGGAACACGTTTGCCATGTGCTTCCAGAGCGCGTGATGACGGTAGTCGAGCTGGGAAAGGTCTTCCCATGTGACGCCCCATGCGCCCGGCGACTGGAATGATCTGTCCACGTTGTGAGCGAACCAGTCCGGATGCCTGATTTGAAGATACGAAGCCCACCCGGTGTGGTTCACTGGGATGTCGATGAATACTTTGCCGTTTCGTTCGTGAATGGCATCTGCCAGTTCGCGGAACTGGTCGAGGGGTGTGGTCTTGCGGTCGAACTCCGCCAGCGCCGGATCGACCCCGGCGAAATCCATTGCTGCAAACGGGCTGCCGAACCGGCCCATCCGGGCATAAGTGGTCGGTATTGGATGAATGGGTAGAAGCTGGATTATCCTGAACCGGAGCTTGCCCATTATGAAATCGAGCTGTTTTATCACGTCACGGAACGTGCCGGAGCGTGGGATGACGGTGTAGCCAAGTTCATCCAGGGTGCTGATTTCACGGATGTGTTCATTGGTCGCCGCCTGCTTGCTGCGGTTTGGGCCGAATTGCCTGACGAATGCGGCGTAGATTGTGTTGTCGCAGCAGTACTCCGCAGGCTCCACTTTTATATGGGTGTTGGGCCCCTCCGGCCATTGCGGCACTGAGCATCCATCCGGCATGAAGAAGGCCTTTGCGTAGAAACAGCCCACCTCAAGAAGCGGCAAAGCGAGCGAGTATCTTCCCTCGCCGGTCCGGCGCATTGGGATATCGTGCCAGTCTCTGCCAAGGATGGCACCGCCAGTTTCGGCGAGTCCGATTACTTCCGCCCTGCGGTCTGCCGCCCGCCCGATGGTCGTCCGGAGCCAGGCCCTGCCTGCTTTGTGGGATGGCGCATCGAGAAGAACATTCAGGATGTCACCGCGATGCAACTGGTTGAATGATCCCGGGGCAGGGGTTTGTTCAGGTCGTCTCATGGTAATCGAGCAGTCTCCTTACATACAGTATTTTGGACACGAGCAGTTCTTTGATAGCTGAAACCGCCGTTGGAAGCAAATCAATCCGGACTAACTCGGAGCACAGTCTGCAACTACCTACCGAGAGTTATATTTGCAGACTTCAGCATTCACTTGACTTTATGGATATTTGTCGCGACTATGCGGCCTGATTCCGAAATCCTGCGCTCGGAGAGACCGGTCGCCAAAACTGAGGGAAATATGATGCAGAAGGATTCATTGCGCTTCTTGAAAGACATGATGAACACACCGAGTCCGTCAGGATTCGAGGCTGGTGTCCAGAACCTGATCCGGAAGAGGATGAAGGAATGTGGCGCCGGGGTCACAACTGATGTCCATGGCAACGTTATTGGCGTTATCAATGCCAAGGCGCCGGTGCGGGTCATGCTGTCCGGTCATTGTGACGAGGTCGGATTCATGATCACGTACATCGACGACAAGGGTTACCTGTATTTCGCCTCGATTGGCGGGGTTGATCCAGGAATCGCCACCGGGCAGCGGGTGCGGATACACACCTCCAAAGGCGACGTGCTTGGTGTGATCGGACGAAAGCCCATTCATCTCCTGGAACAGGATGAGCTGAATAAGCAGGTCAAGATCCACGAACTGTGGATCGATATCGGTGCCAGGGACAAGAAAGATGCGCAGAAAGTCATATCCATCGGGGACTATGCCACGTTCGATGTCGGCTTTATGGAACTAAGGAATGACATGGTATGCGCCCACGGTTTTGATGACAGGGCGGGCGCTTTTGTGGTGATTGAGACTCTTCGCAGGCTTGAGGGAAAGAAGCTCGACGTGGCGGTCTACGGCGTGGCCACGGTTCAGGAGGAGCTGGGCTTGCGTGGCGCCAGGACAAGCGCATACGGGATCGATCCGCATATCGGCATTGCTGTAGACGTCGGATTCGCGACCGATTTCCCCGGTTCTGATCCCAAAAGGGTGGGGGAATGCTTCCTTGGCAAAGGTCCCACGTTGCACAGGGGCCCGAACATCAATCCAAAACTGAGCGAGATCATGGAAGCCTCCGCGCGCGCAAAGAAGATTCCGTTCCAGGTTACGGCTGAGCCGCGGGCGACCGGGACCGACGCCAACGCCATTCAGATCAACATGAAGGGTGTTGCTTCCGCACTCCTCAGCATTCCTAACAGGTACATGCATACGCCGGTGGAAGTAATTTCTCTCAAGGATCTGGATGAGTGTTCGCACTTGCTCGCCGAGTTCATTGCTGGGCTGAAGAGCAATACTGATTTCGTTCCGTCAAGCAAGTGATGGCCGAAGGAAATTCCGCATGAACGCATCCGGGCAGACAAGGGAGGCGCCGTTGCGCATAGCGGTGCTGGGTTCCGGCAAGGGAAGCAACTGTCAGTCGATCATCGACGCCATCCGGGAAGGAAGGCTTAACGGAAAGATCGTGTGTGTGCTTTCCGACGTTGAGGATGCATACATTCTTGAGCGTTCCAGAAAGCATGGAATTCCGGCGCAGTTTGTCAGCGCTGCTCCATTCAAGACCAAGCTGGACTGCGCTGCCGCGGAGAACTACGCGCGGATCCTCAGGGAGTACGGGACCGATGTCATTGTGCTGGCCGGTTTCATGCGCGTGGTCAAGAAGAGCCTGCTGGACGCCTTTCCGGGACGGGTCATCAATATTCATCCATCGCTTCTGCCGTCTTTCCCAGGGCTCGCGGCCTGGAAGCAGGCGTTGGAATACGGCGTGAAAGTGACCGGTTGCACGGTGCATATCGTTGACGAGGGCGTGGATACCGGACCGATCATTGTCCAGCGGTCGGTGCCTGTATTGGACGGCGATACGCCCGAGACCCTGCATGCCCGTATCCAGGAGCAGGAACACATCGCATATCCGGAAGCGTTGAACCTCTTGCTGGAAGGCCGCCTGTAGTGCGCCGGTCGACGGGACCCTGCCATTTGACTTCTGAGGTCTGATCTCTGAGTAAAGAACACATACTGGCTCATCGGGCGTGAGATTGTGCAGGAAGAGCAAGGCGGCAGGCGCAGGGCAGGGTATGGCGACGCCCTGCTGGAGGACCTGTCGCAGCGTCTGACAGAACGGTATGGAAGGGATTATTCGGTGTCGAATCTGCGTAATTTCCGGCAGTTTCATCTGGTCTATCCCGAGCGGATCCCGGTAATTCACTACTCGACAAGTAGCGAATGGGCGGGCGACGCGGCAATTCGTCACTTGTCGAGTGACGAATTGTTCCAAGGCACGCACATGGGTTTTGCGCCGCATTTGTCATGGACTCACTACCGCCATCTGATGCGCGTGGAAAATGTCCACGCCCGCGCGTTCTACGAGGTCGAGGCGATCCAAGAACGCTGGAAGGTGGCTGACCTCGAACGGCAGATCAACAGTCTCCTCTTCGAACGCCTGCTCAAGAGCCGGAACAAGAAAGGCGTGATGTCGCTGGCTCGGAAGGGGACTCAGCCGCAGAAACCCGTGGATCTTCTCAAGGACCCATTTGTGCTGGAGTTCATGGACCTGCCGGAGGGACATGAGTTGGTGGAGAGCAAGGTGGAGCAGGCGCTGGTAGGACACATGCGCCAGTTTCTCATGGAACTCGGATGCGGCTTCGCGTTCGTGGCGCGGCAGCAGCGGCTCACACTCGATGGCGACCATTTCTATGTGGATCTGACTTTCTACCACACCCGTCTCAAGTGCTATGTGCTCATTGACCTGAAAGTCGGTAAGCTGACCCAGGATGACCTCGGGCAGATGCAGCTCTACGTCAATTACTACGATCGCGAGCTGTGTCAGACTGATGACAATCCGACCGTCGGGTTGATTCTGTGTACCGACCGCAACGAGTCCATGGTCAGTTACACATTGCCCAAGGGCCAGAAACAGATCTTTGCCGCCCGCTATCGCACCGCGCTGCCGAGTGAAGAGGAGCTTGTCAAACTTCTGCGACGAGACTGGGACATGGTGGTGCGCGAACAGCAGGCGATTTATGGAAAGACGAACCAAGAATGAAAAGATTCACCACGAAGAACGCGAAGTTCGGCGAGGGCATAAAGACCAGGATCAAGGAGAAACTACTGACTGAAGTGGCCACTGCCCGTGACGCGTTGCGAGACGAGTTGGCGAAGGCGCTGGAGAGCGTGAAATGAAGCGGCAAGTCCTGTTCATCCGCAGCGTACAGAAGGAACTGGCCGAAAAGGCAGGCAGCGGCATCATGGACATGATGCAGCTCTCCCGGCAAGCTGGCCTGCGCGCACCGGTGTTTCGCCAGGACGCCGGTCAGTTTGTCCAGACCCTCTGGCGACCTGAACCAGTGGCAACCGGACAAGTCGCTTCTCCAGACAAGACATTGTCGGGTAAGACTTTGAACGATCTGGTGGCTGCTCTTGCCTCGGCAACCGGACAAGTCACCGGACAAGTCACCGTCACAATGTTGGCGCTTTGCGGGGAATCGCGAACCGCCAGGGAAATTCAGTTGGCGGTTGGAATCAAACATCGCGAGACCTTCCTAGATAACTATCTGCATCCGCTTCTCAACGCTGGTTGGTTAGAGCGCACCATTCCAAATAGGCCTACCAGCCGACTGCAGAAATACCGCCTGACCGACAAGGGCCGAGCCTGGCTCAAGAAAGCCAAACCATGACCGGAACAACCTTTCTCGACAACTTCAATCTTCTCGCCGAAGCCCCCGGCGGTGTGCCAAAACTGCGCGAATTGATCCTTCAGTTGGCGGTCAGCGGAAGACTCGTGCCGCAGGAGGCAGGGAAGAGGGGACTTCACCACGAAGATCACGAAGAGCACGAAGGGAAGAAAGAAGGCGTGGAGATTGAGGGGCCGTACGCCATTCCGCCGGGGTGGCGATGGACAACGCTGAGAAGTGTATCTCGCGAACTCGGGCAGAAGGTACCTGACGCGCGATTCACCTACATCGACGTCTCTGCAATTGATAAGGACAGGGGGAGAATCGGTGGTGATGCTCAGGTCTTGAGGCCGGAGGATGCGCCATCGCGAGCGCGCAAGATTGTCAACGTTGGAACCGTCATCTATTCGACAGTGAGGCCGTATCTCCTGTGTAGGGATAGTGTAGGGATAGGGACAGTCACCAGTAAGTGCCTGTGATGGAAGATATTATGGTGCCTGATCGCGCTGCGCTCAAGCCGTTCCATGGCTAAACTCACGATTCCATAAATCCAATCCTTAAAGTTGGTTG
>Ga0247841_10001680_pt1 | contig 47722 bp, 61 predicted proteins | sample LaCruzMarch2015__2_FD_192410 | JGI IMG/M metagenome (GOLD analysis project Ga0247841, IMG submission 192410) | Freshwater microbial communities from meromictic Lake La Cruz, Castile-La Mancha, Spain - LaCruzMarch2015_18m | ecosystem: Environmental > Aquatic > Freshwater > Lake | place: Spain... | reverse complement strand
ATGTCAACCTTATTTTGAAGGTGACTATAGCGTCGGGGTCCCACCTCTTCCCATTCCGAACAGAGAAGTTAAGCCCGCCCACGCCGATGGTACTGCGCAAGTGGGAGAGTAGGTAGTCGCCGTTTTTAGAAAGCCCCGTCAACGAAAGTTGGTGGGGCTTTCGTCGTTATTGTTAGTAGGGTTCTTTCATTTAACATGGTTTCTGCCTACCTTTGTAGTATAAACCCACAAATAGTACACACCTTATTATATTGCAAATTTTATGGAAAACAACGAAAACAACCAACTGAACATTGAACTGACCGAAGATGTAGCACAAGGCATCTATTCGAACCTTGCAGTCATATCTCATTCTAGTTCCGAATTCATTCTCGATTTTATCCGCTTAATGCCTGGCGTACCCAAAGCAAAAGTGCAGTCCCGCATCATTTTAACACCCGAACATGCCAAGCGTTTGCTTTCGGCACTTCAAGAAAATATTGCCAAATATGAGAAGCAATTTGGCAGCATTAAGAATCCTTCTGGAGGAGGAAATACCTTCATGCCGCCCATCATTGGTTTTGGTGGAGGAGAAGCCTAAAAAAAACTTTTTTCAAGTGAGAATCTTGGAAATCGCTGCCTGAAAATCAGTGATTTCCGAGATTTTTTTTTTACCTTTGTCCCCGCTTTCAACGCAAGTGCACTTTTTTTTCGGTAAGCCGTTGGTTTATCGGAAAAAAGCTTGTAATTTTGCAGTCCTTTTTGGAATACCTGAAAGGATTGATGCTCGTATACGTTTTTTTAAGTACTCTATAAATAGTAAAAATTTCTAAAATGCCTACAATTCAGCAATTAGTAAGAAAAGGAAGGGCTAAGCTAATCGACAAGAGCAAGTCTCCGGCTTTGAACTCCTGTCCGCAAAGACGTGGCGTTTGTGTGCGTGTGTACACAACGACACCGAAGAAACCGAATTCCGCTATGCGTAAGGTTGCCAGGGTTCGTTTGACCAACTCCAAGGAAGTAAACAGTTACATTCCGGGAGAAGGCCATAACTTGCAGGAACACTCCATCGTACTTGTACGTGGTGGTCGTGTCAAGGACCTTCCCGGTGTACGTTACCACATCGTTCGCGGAACTTTGGATACTTCAGGTGTAGCCGGTCGCAGACAGAGACGTTCCAAATACGGAACAAAGCGTCCGAAGCCGGGTCAACCAGCTACTGCAGCCAAGAAGAAGTAATTCGATTGGTCGCTTAATCATTCCCTTACAGTAATTATTCACGCTGTTTTTTTTATTGGTAAACGCTTTAAAGCGAGGTTGAGTAAATGTTCCAGCGGGAACGTTGAAGTCAAAACGAAAGAAGACAACCAAAACAAAAACGGAAAATTTTTGAGAAAATGAGAAAATCAAAACCGAAAAAACGGGTGATCCTGCCGGATCCTGTTTTCAATGACATCAAAGTGACCAAGTTTGTCAATCACTTGATGTACGATGGGAAAAAGAACACCTCCTACGAGATATTCTATTCCGCTCTGAATACCGTCAAGGCAAAATTGCCCAACGACGAAAAATCTGCTCTCGAAATATGGAAAGCTGCGCTCGACAACATTACTCCTCAGGTCGAAGTCAAGTCCCGCCGCATCGGTGGTGCCACTTTCCAGGTTCCTACGGAGATCCGTCCGGATCGTAAGGAATCCATTTCAATGAAAAATGTCATTTTATATGCCCGCAAACGTGGTGGAAAATCCATGGCGGACAAATTAGCTGCCGAGATTGTTGATGCTTACAACAATCAGGGTGGTTCGTTCAAACGTAAGGAAGACATGCACCGTATGGCCGAAGCCAACCGCGCATTCGCCCATTTCCGTTTTTAATAATAGGTAACAAGGTAAGAAAGTACAATGGCTAAACAAGATTTGACATACACCAGAAACATTGGCATCATGGCCCACATCGATGCAGGAAAGACGACGACCTCAGAGCGTATTCTTTTCTACACCGGACTGACCCACAAAATTGGGGAAGTACATGACGGGGCTGCTACCATGGACTGGATGGAGCAAGAGCAGGAGCGTGGCATCACGATTACTTCGGCCGCTACCACCACCAGCTGGGTATACGATGGTGACAAATTCAAAATTAATTTGATTGATACTCCGGGACACGTGGATTTCACCGTTGAGGTGGAACGTTCACTTCGCATCCTGGACGGCGCTGTTGCAACCTACTGTGCAGTAGGCGGCGTGGAACCTCAGTCTGAAACCGTATGGCGTCAGGCTGACAAATACGATGTTCCCCGTATTTGCTATGTAAACAAGATGGACCGTTCCGGAGCCGACTTCTATGAAGTTGTTCGCCAGATGAGAACAGTTCTCAGAGCCAACCCTTGTCCCATTCAGATCCCCATCGGCGCTGAAGAAAAGTTCAAAGGTGTGGTCGATTTGATCAAGATGAAGGCCATTTACTGGCACGACGAAACCATGGGCGCAGAGTACAACGTGGAAGACATTCCCGCCAACCTGCTTGAAGAAGCACAGGAGTGGAGAGAGAAAATGCTCGAATCCGTTGCTGAATTTGACGATGTGTTGATGCAGAAATTTTTCGATGATCACTCTACGATTACGGAAGAAGAAATCATCAAAGCACTTCGTAAAGGCACCATTGCCATGGCCATCAACCCCATGCTTTGTGGTTCTTCCTTCAAAAATAAAGGAGTTCAGACATTGCTGGACGCCGTTTGTCTTTTCCTTCCCAGCCCGCTGGATACGCCCGCCATCGTGGGCCACGATCCCAACGATCCCGAAAAGGAAATTACCCGCAGACCGGACGAAGACGAACCTTTCACAGCACTGGCATTCAAGATTGCCACTGACCCCTACGTCGGTCGCTTGTGTTTTGTACGTGTTTATTCAGGTAGGCTCGAAGCCGGTTCATACGTCTACAATGTACGTTCCGACAAAAAAGAACGCATTTCACGTCTGTTTCAGATGCATTCCAACAAGCAGAATCCGGTTGACGTGATTTCTGCCGGTGACATCGGTGCAGGCGTTGGTTTCAAAGATATTCGTACCGGCGACACCTTGTGTGACGAAAAGCATCCGATCGTACTCGAATCGATGGACTTCCCAGCACCTGTAATCGGTATCTCCATCGAACCCAAAACTCAAAAGGATTTGGATAAGTTGGGCATTGGTCTTGGTAAGCTGGCTGAAGAAGATCCAACCTTTACGGTCAAAACCGACGAACAGTCCGGTCAGACCATCATTTCGGGTATGGGCGAACTTCACCTTGAAATCATCATCGACCGTTTGCGTCGTGAATTCAAAGTAGAATGCAACCAGGGTCGTCCACAGGTTACCTATAAGGAAGCCATTTCGCAGACGGTTCAATTGCGTGAAATCTATAAGAAACAGAGTGGTGGTCGCGGAAAATTTGCCGATATGATCGTCAAGGTCGGTCCGAAAGACAAAGACTTTGAAGGCGACCTTCAGTTTGTGGATGAAATCAAAGGCGGTAACATTCCTAAAGAATACGTTCCTGCCATTGAAAAAGGCTTCAAAAATGCTATGAAGAATGGTGTATTGGCTGGTTATCCGCTGGATGGTTTGAAAGTGGTCGTCATTGACGGTTCTTTCCACCCGGTCGACTCCGATGCCCTTTCGTTCGAAATATGCGCCAGCATTGCCTTCAAGAGTGCTTGTGCCAAAGCCAAACCCATTTTGCTGGAGCCCATCATGAAGATGGAAGTCATTACTCCGGAAGAAAGCATGGGTGATGTCATCGGCGACTTGAACAAACGTCGCGGCCAGGTGGGTGGTATGGATACCAACCGTTCCGGCGCACGTATTGTAAAAGCGTTGGTTCCGCTGGCTGAAACATTCGGCTATGTGACTGCCTTACGCACCATCACTTCCGGACGTGCCACCAGCACCATGGAATTCGACCACTTTGCCGAATTGTCCAAATCCATTGCCACGCAAGTGCTGACGGATGTAAAGGGCAAAGTTGAACTGTTATAAACAATCGAATGTCTGTAAAGCCTTGTGTTAATAGCTCTACAAGGCCTTGCAGCATTCATACACTAAGTAAAATAAAAAGATGAGCCAAAAAATCAGAATTAAATTGAAGTCTTACGACTATAATCTGGTGGACAAGTCCGCAGAGAAAATCGTAAAGACGGTGAAGGCTACCGGCGCTGTTGTCAGCGGTCCGATTCCCCTCCCCACACACAAACGTATCTTCACGGTCAATCGTGCAACGTTTGTAAACAAGAAATCCCGTGAACAGTTCGAACTGTGCTCCTACAAGAGACTGATCGACATTTACAATTCCAGCGCCAAAACTGTTGACGCATTGATGAAACTGGAATTGCCGAGCGGAGTAGAAGTTGAAATCAAAGTATGATTTATTTAATCGATTAGAGAAATGCCAGGATTATTAGGAAAAAAAATCGGAATGACTTCCGTTTTCAGTGCTGATGGGAAAAACATTCCATGCACTGTTGTAGAAGCTGGTCCTTGTGTCGTTACTCAGGTCAAGACTCTTGCCACCGATGGTTATGAAGCCATCCAAGTTGGTTTCCAGGAAAAAAAGGAAAAGCATACCAACAAGGCAGAAGCAGGTCATTTTCAAAAGGCCGGAGTTGCACCTCAGAGACACTTGGTTGAGTTTAAAGGATTCGGTGACGAATTCAAGGCAGGTGATGTGATCACCTCCGAAATGTTTGAAGCAGACGAATTCGTAGATGTAGTCGGAACTTCAAAAGGTAAAGGTTTCCAGGGCGTTGTCAAACGTCATGGTTTCGCTGGTGTGGGTCAAGCTACCCATGGTCAGCATAACCGTCTCCGTGCTCCCGGTTCTTTGGGCGCATCTTCGTGGCCTTCCCGCGTATTCAAAGGAAAACGCATGGCTGGTCATATGGGTTCTGATCGCGTAACAGTCCAAAACCTGCAAATTATTAAAGTAATTCCTGAACACAATTTGGTTTTGATCAAAGGTTCTGTTCCGGGTGCTAAAGGTTCAATCGTAATTATTGAAAAGTAATGGAACTGAGTGTATATACAATCCAGGGGAAAGATACCGGACGGAAGATTACGTTAAGCGACGCCATCTTCGCCATCGAACCCAACGATCACGCCATTTGGTTGGACGTGAGACAGTACCAGGCCAACAGCCGTCAGGGTACCCACAAATCGAAAGAAAGAAGTGAAATGACCGGCTCCACCAGGAAGTTGGGCAAACAAAAAGGCGGCGGCGGCGCTCGTCACGGTGATATCAACTCCCCAGTTATGGGTGGTGCCCGTGTTTTCGGCCCCAAACCGCGCGACTACAGCTTCAAACTGAATAAAAAAGTGAAAGAACTTGCCCGTAAGTCTGCCTTGTCTTACAAAGTCATCGATAACGCCATCATGGTTATTGAAGATTTCAACTACGATGCACCCAAAACCAAGCAATTCGTAGCACTGACAAGCAATCTGCAAGTCGCTGATAAAAAGTCACTATTCGTATTGCTGGAAGCAAATAAAAACGTATATTTGTCGGCTCGTAATTTGGCTAAGGCTCAAGTGATAACGTTGTCAGGGTTAAATACTTACAGAGTATTGAACGCTGCAACTCTTGTTTTGACCGAAAGCGCAGTTGCCGGAATTGAACAAATTTTAAACGCATAAGGAGATCAAAAAATGGGAATAATCGTAAAACCTATCGTAACCGAAAAGATGACCGCTTTGACAGAAAAGCTGAATCGTTACGGTTTCCGTGTGCAACCGAATGCCAATAAGATTCAAATCGCTCAAGCCATCCAAGAAATGTACAACGTTACAGTGCTGGATGTCAATACGATGAACTACCGTGGCAAAAACAAATCTCGCTACACCAAGGGCGGCATGGTCAAGGGAAGCCAAACAGCTTTCAAAAAAGCCATCGTCACATTAAAGGATGGCGAAGTTATTGACTTCTACTCCAATATTTAAGAAAATGGCAGTACGTAAACTAAAGCCCACAACACCGGGGCAAAGACATAAAATTATTGGTGCCTTTGATACCATCACCGCCAGCGCACCAGAAAAATCTCTTACATTCGGCTTAAGCAAGTCCGGAGGTCGTAATAACCAGGGTAAAATGACCATGCGCTATTTAGGTGGCGGTCACAAGAAGCTCTATCGTTTCATCGATTTCAAGAGAACAAAAGATGGTATTCCTGCTACAGTAAAGACAATCGAATACGACCCGAATCGTTCGGCCCGTATCGCATTGCTGTATTATGCAGATGGAGAAAAAGCGTACATCGTAGCTCCCAACGGTCTTGAAGTCGGCATGAAGATCATGTCCGGTGAAGAAGCCGCACCCGAAGTTGGAAATGCACTTCCGTTGAAGAACATCCCAGTCGGTACCGTTATCCACAACATCGAACTTCGTCCGGGTCAGGGTGCCAAAATGGTACGTTCGGCCGGTACCTTCGCCCAGTTGGTTTCGAAAGAAGAAAACTATGGTGTCATCAAAATGCCTTCCGGAGAAATCCGTAAGATCTTGTTGACTTGCAAAGCGACCATCGGAACCGTTGGTAACGCTGACCACGCTTTGGAAAGTTCCGGTAAAGCCGGTCGTTCCAGATGGCAAGGTCGTCGTCCCCGCGTTCGTGGTGTCGTCATGAATCCTGTCGATCACCCCATGGGTGGTGGTGAAGGTAAATCTTCCGGAGGTCATCCGAGATCCCGCAAGGGTCTGTTGGCTAAGGGCCTGAAGACTCGTGCACCGAAGAAGCATTCGAGCAAGTATATCATTGACAGACGTAAAAAATAACCGATAAATTCAATTAAACTATGAGTCGTTCATTAAAAAAAGGACCGTATATTAACATCAAGCTGGAAGCTAAAGTTCTGGCCATGAATGAATCGGGGAAAAAGAATGTGGTGAAGACATGGGCTCGCGCCTCAATGATTTCTCCTGATTTCGTTGGTCATACGGTAGCCGTTCACAACGGTAATAAGTTTATTCCGGTTTATGTAACCGAAAACATGGTTGGACACAAGTTGGGCGAATTTTCCCCGACGCGTACGTTCAGAGGCCACGGCGGAAACAAGAAGAAGTAAACCGATGTCAGAAAAAATAAAAACACGAATATAAAATGGGTGCAAGAAAAAAATTGGCAGCTGATGCCAGAAAAGAAGCTCTGAAGACTCAGGCCTTCGCCAAGCTCAACGGTGTTCCGACATCGCCCCGCAAGATGCGCTTGATGGCCGACCTTATCCGCGGCAAAGAAGTGTCTCTCGCACTTGGTATCCTGAAGTTCTCGTCCAAAGAAGCCTCCGGTCGCCTGGAAAAATTGCTCCGTTCAGCCATCGCCAACTGGGAAGCTAAGAACGAACGCAAAGCCGAAGCCGGCGAATTGTTTATAACCGAAGTGAAAGTTGATTCCGCCACGATGTTGAAAAGACTTCGTACGGCACCGCAGGGAAGAGGTTATCAAATTCGCAAACGCTCGAACCACGTGACTTTGAAAGTTGATACAATTACAAAAAACGAACAAAACTAAGGCTAAATGGGACAGAAAGTAAATCCGATAAGTAACCGCTTAGGCATTATCAGAGGTTGGGATTCCAACTGGTATGGTGGTGATAACTATGGAGATACGCTGTTGGAAGACAGCAAAATCCGTAAATACCTGAATGCGCGTTTGGCCAAAGCAAGCGTTTCACGTATTGTCATTGAACGTACACTCAAACTGGTCACCATCACCGTTTGCACGGCTCGTCCGGGCATTATCATCGGTAAAGGTGGTCAAGAAGTGGACAAATTAAAAGAAGAATTGAAAAAGATCACCGATAAGGAGATCCAGATCAATATTTTTGAAATCAAACGTCCTGAATTGGATGCAGTCATCGTTGCAAATAACATCGCCCGTCAGGTTGAAGGGAAGATTGCTTATCGTCGCGCAACCAAGATGTCCATCCAATCCACCATGCGTATGGGTGCCGAAGGCATCAAGGTCATGGTATCCGGTCGTTTGAACGGCGCTGAAATCGCCCGTTCGGAAATGTATAAGGAAGGCCGTACGCCGCTCCATACGTTCCGTGCTGACATTGATTATGCGCAAGCAGAAGCCCTGACGAAAGTCGGTATCATTGGAGTTAAAGTTTGGATCTGCCGCGGGGAGATTTATGGAAAGGTTGATTTGGCACCGAACTTTACAACTACCAAAGAAACAGGTCGCCCAACAGGAAATGCTGGATCAGACCGTCGTGATGACCGCAAGGGCGGCTTCCGCAAAAAGAGAAACAATAGTAGTCGTTAACGTTACAATTTCTAAGAAATGTTACAACCGAAAAGAACAAAGTTCAGAAGACAACAGAAAGGTCGCATGAAGGGCAATGCCCAACGTGGAAACCAGTTGGCCTTCGGCTCTTTTGGTATTAAGACGATGGAATCGCATTGGATCACTGGTCAGCAGATTGAAGCTGCCCGTGTTGCCGTTACGCGTTACATGCAACGTCAGGGTCAAATCTGGATTCGTATTTTTCCGGATAAGCCCTTTACCAAAAAACCAGCAGAAGTACGTATGGGTAAGGGGAAAGGTGCTCCCGAAGGATTCGTGGCTCCCGTAACCCCCGGAAGGATTCTCATTGAAGTAGAAGGTGTTCCCTTCGAAATAGCAAAGGAAGCACTGCGCCTTGCCGCTCAGAAGTTGCCCGTAGCTACGAAATTCATCGTGAGACGTGATTTTGACATGCTAACCCAAAACGCCTAAGCCTTATGAAAATAACAGAAGTTAGAGAATTGACCTCCAAGGAGATTGCAGAACGCATTCAGACAGACGCGCTCAATCTTAATAAAATGGATTTGCAACACAGCATTTCCCCCTTGGACAATCCCACTCAGATTAAGGAATTACGCAGGGACATTGCGCGTCTGAAAACAGTTTTGCGCGAAAGAGCGTTGAATCAACAAAATTAAAGCGTGATGGAAACTAGAAATTTAAGAAAAGAAAGAGCCGGTGTTGTTACCAGCAATAAAATGGAGAAGAGCATCACGGTTGCTGTAAAATGGAAAGAAAAACACCCCATTTACGGCAAGTTCGTCAGCAAAACGAAAAAGTACCATGCTCACGACGAGAAGAACGAGTGCACCATCGGTGACACCGTTAAGATCATGGAAACCCGTCCTTTGAGCAAAACCAAGAGATGGAGATTAGTTGAAATAATCGAGAAAGCGAAGTAATATGATACAAGCAGAATCCAGACTATTAGTAGCTGACAACTCCGGTGCAAAGGAAGTCCTGTGTATCCGCGTATTAGGCGGAACCGGTCGTCGTTATGCCTCTGTTGGCGACATCATTGTCGTAGCCATCAAGAGCACCATTCCGTCCAGTGAAATAAAAAAAGGTACGGTCTCCAAAGCCGTTATTGTTCGCACAAGAAAAGAGATCAGAAGAGCCGACGGTTCTTACATCCGTTTTGATGATAATGCGTGTGTGCTGTTGAACAATGCCGGTGAAATCCGCGGAAGCCGTATTTTCGGTCCCGTAGCCAGAGAGCTTCGTAATACGAACATGAAGATTGTTTCTTTGGCTCCCGAAGTACTTTAACCCATTGAAAAAGTAACAGTAATGAGTAAATTACACATAAAAAAGGGCGATACCGTCTATGTAAATACGGGCGAAGACAAGGGTAAAACCGGTCGTGTGCTCGAAGTGCAAGTTGAAAAACAGCGTGCCATCGTAGAAGGTGTGAACATGGTCTCCAAGAGCACCAAACCCAACGCCGCGAATCCTCAGGGAGGAATTGTAAAGAAAGAAGCCGCCATCCACATTTCAAACCTGAATCCGGTTGATCCGAAATCAGGCAAGCCTACCCGCATCGGTCGGAAGGCAAATGCTGAAGGCAAGTTAGTACGTGTATCCAAAAAATCAGGGGAGGAAATCAAATAATGGCTAATACCGCTAATCTTAAGCAAGACTATGCAGAACGCATTGTTCCTGCATTGACCAAGGAATTCGGGTATTCTTCCGTGATGCAAGTGCCTGTCCTTAAAAAAATCGTGATCAACCAAGGCCTCGGTCTTGCCGTTGCCGACAAGAAAATCATTGAAACTGCCATCACGGAACTGACCACCATTACCGGTCAGAAAGCGGTTGCTACGATTTCTAAAAAAGACATCTCCAACTTCAAACTTCGTAAGAAAATGCCTATCGGCGTGATGGTTACGTTGCGTCGCGAAAAGATGTATGAATTCCTGGAACGTCTGGTTCGTGTGGCGCTGCCCCGTATTCGTGACTTCAAAGGAATCGAGTCCAAACTGGATGGCCGTGGAAACTACACCATGGGTATCAATGAGCAAATCATCTTCCCCGAAATTAACATTGACAACATTGTGAAACTTTTGGGTATGAATATTACCTTTGTCACTTCGGCCAAAACCGACGAAGAAGGGTATGCTTTGCTGAAAGAATTCGGCCTGCCGTTTAAAAACATCATAAAAGACTAAAGTACTATGGCAAAAGAATCAATGAAAGCCCGCGAGGTGAAACGCGCAGCCCTGATCGCAAAATTTGCAGTAAAAAGAGCTCAGTTGAAAGCCGACGGAAACTTTGAAGGTCTTCAGGCGCTACCTAAGAACTCTTGTCCCGTTCGTTTGCACAACAGATGCAAAATCACTGGACGTCCAAAAGGGTACATGCGTCAGTTTGGCCTTTCCCGTATTCAGTTTCGCGAAATGGCTTCTCAGGGTTTGATCCCGGGAGTCCGCAAAGCAAGCTGGTAAACAGAATTTTTAAGTGTTAAATATTGTCCGGGTTTCCGGATCAATTTAAATTTTTAGTAATGACAGATCCTATAGCAGATTATCTGACCAGACTGCGGAACGCCATCAAAGCCAAACATAGAGTGGTGGAAGTTCCTGCGTCAAACGTTAAGAAGGAAATCACCAAGATCCTTTTTGACAAAGGCTATATCCTGAACTACAAGTTCGTGGAAGAAGGCCCCCAGGGTACCATTAAAATTGCCCTGAAGTACGATCACGTGAACAAGGTCAACTCGATCAAGAGCCTGACCCGTGTTTCCAAACCTGGTTTACGTAAATACGTGGGTTATCGGGAGATGCCTCGCGTCATTAATGGCCTGGGTATCGTAATTTTGTCCACCTCGCAAGGTGTGATGACCGATAAAGAAGCCAAAGACCTCAAACTCGGCGGTGAAGTATTGTGTTACATCTATTAATGGAGGAGGAATTAAAATGTCAAGAATAGGAAAATTGCCCATCAGCGTCCCGGCCGGTGTAACCGTAACCATCGATGCAAACAATATCGTGAAGGTAAAAGGTCCCAAAGGGGAACTTTTCCAGGCGGTAAATCCCCTCATTGAAGTTAAAGTGGAAGACTCCACGATTACTGTATCCCGTCCGAACGACGAACGCGAAGTTCGTTCCCAGCATGGTCTATACCGTTCACTCATCCACAACATGGTTGTTGGCGTGTCCGAAGGCTATCGCAAAGAACTTGAACTGGTCGGTGTTGGTTACCGTGCACAGAACAACGGTCAGATCCTCGATTTGGCTTTGGGTTACACGCACAACATTTACCTGATGCTGCCTGCGGAAATCAAAATTGAAACCAAGTCGGAACGTAATAAAAACCCGATGATCATTTTGGAATCCTGCGACAAGCAATTGATCGGTCAGGTATGCGCCAAAATTCGCTCCTTCCGCAAACCCGAACCTTACAAAGGAAAAGGTGTACGCTTCGTAGGTGAAGAAGTTCGTAGAAAAGCTGGTAAATCGGCTGGTAAGAAGTAATTTACGCTAAAAATCAAGTAAGATGACATCGAAATTATCCAGAAGACTGAAAATAAAACAACGGGTACGCGGCAAAATCTCCGGTACACCGGAAACCCCGCGATTGACCGTTTTCAGAAGCAATAAGCAAATCTATGTTCAGGTGATCGACGACAAGTCCGGTAAAACCCTGGCTTCCGCTTCCTCTCTGAAATCTGAAGAGAAGGTGAACAAAAAAGAACAAGCAGCCAAAGTTGGTGAACAAATCGCCAAGAATGCGTTGGAAGCTGGTATTACCAAAGTGGTTTTTGACCGCAACGGTTATTTGTATCACGGTAGAGTTAAAGAAGTGGCTGAAGCCGCACGTAAAGGCGGACTTAAAATTTAATGATCATGGCAGGACAAATGAATAGAGTGAAGACTACCAATGATTTGGAGTTGAAAGACAGATTGGTTGCGATCAACCGTGTAACCAAGGTAACCAAAGGGGGGCGCGCCTTCAGTTTCTCCGCTATCGTAGTGGTCGGAAATGAAGACGGCATCGTCGGCTGGGGACTCGGTAAGGCTGGTGAAGTAACCGCTGCAATTGCCAAAGGTGCAGAAGCAGCTAAAAAGAATCTGATCAAAGTACCCGTACTGCACGGAACCATCCCCCACGAACAATGGGCTAAGTTCAGCGGTTCTGAAGTTTTCCTGAAACCTGCATCTCATGGTACCGGGGTCAAGGCCGGTGGTGCTATGCGTGCTGTACTGGAAAGCGTTGGTATTACCGACGTGTTGGCAAAATCGAAAGGTTCTTCAAACCCGCACAACTTGGTTAAAGCAACCATGGCTGCATTGATGGAATTACGCGATGCATGGATGGTAGCACAAAACCGTGGTATTTCCATCGAAAAAGTATTTAAAGGTTAAGGAGGATAGAACAAATGGCAACAATAAAGATCAAACAATTCAAGAGCCGCATCGGCTGCCCCGCAGTTCAGAAAAGAACGCTCGACGCTCTCGGCCTCAAGAAACTGAACAATGTGGTTGAACACGAGGCTAGCCCCGCCATTCTTGGAATGGTAGAGAAAGTAAAACACTTGGTAAAAATCGTAGAATAAAGTATATAACTATGAATTTAAGTAATTTAAAACCCGCTGCCGGCTCCACAAAAACGGCGAAGCGAATTGGACGTGGTCAAGGTTCTGGCATGGGCGGTACCGCCACCCGTGGTCACAAAGGGGCCAAGTCCAGATCTGGTTATTCCAGAAAGCGCGGCTTCGAAGGTGGTCAGATGCCTTTGCAGCGTCGTGTTCCGAAATTTGGTTTCAAGAACATCAATCGGATAGAATACCACGCAATCAATATCGAAACGTTACAAACTCTTGCTGATGCAAAAGCTTTGACTGTATTCACACTGGAGACCTTCGTTGAAGCTGGCTTCGTTTCATCCCACGAGTTGGTGAAGATCCTGGGCAAGGGAACGCTTACCTCCAAGTTGGATGTGTCAGCCAATGCTTTTTCCGCTTCTGCCATCAAGGCAATTGAGGCTGCCGGAGGTACTGCTACCGTTTGCTGATCTGTATTCTTAACGATAAATAAAACGTTCTAATGAAACTGATTCAAACCTTAAAGAATATCTGGAAGATTGAGGAATTGCGCAACCGATTGCTCACGACTCTTGGATTTGTGGCTGTTTACCGGTTTTGTGCCTACGTGGTGCTTCCGGGAATCGATACAAGTGCTTTGACGGCATTGAAAGGTCAGACCAGCGAAGGGATCATGTCCTTGCTTGACATGTTCTCCGGTGGTGCTTTCTCCAATGCTTCCATCGTTGCTCTTGGTATTATGCCGTACATCTCCGCATCCATTGTGATGCAGTTGTTGGGTATGGCCGTGCCTTTCTTTCAGAAACTGCAACGTGAAGGCGAAAGTGGAAGACGTAAGATCAATCAGTATACTCGTTATATGACACTTCTCGTACTGGTTATGCAGGCTCCCGCCTACTTAGCCAATCTGAGTGCTCAAATGGGTTATTCTGGTGCATCCCTTCCTGCTGGCTGGTGGTTCAGTATTTCATCCGTGATGATATTGACTGCTGGAAGCATGTTCACCCTCTGGATTGGTGAACGCATCACCGATAAAGGTATTGGTAATGGGATTTCCTTTATCATCCTGATCGGTATTATCGCTCGTCTTCCGCAAGCATTGGCCCAGGAATTCGTTTCCCGCTATTCCATGAATTCCGGTGGTGGACTGGTCATGTTGCTGGGAGAACTCCTGTTCTTGGTGGTGGTGACCATTTTTGCCATCATGCTGGTTCAGGGAACTCGTAAGGTTCCTGTCCAATATGCCAAACGGGTGGTTGGAAACAAACAATACGGTGGCGCTCGTCAGTACATTCCCCTCAAAGTGAATGCTGCTGGTGTAATGCCCATCATTTTTGCCCAGGCCATCATGTTCATACCGCTTGCTTTCATCGGTTACTCCAGCGCTGCTGCAGCTAGTCCGTTTGCACAAGCATTTACGAATACAAATGGTTTCTGGTATAATTTCACATTTGCCATCCTGATTGTAGCGTTCACGTATTTCTATACGGCGATCACCATCAATCCGACTCAGATGGCCGACGAAATGAAGCGTAACAATGGCTTCATTCCTGGTGTGAAACCTGGGAAAAGGACGGCAGATTATCTGGATGCCATCATGTCCAGAATCACGCTACCCGGCTCTATTTTCTTGGCATTTATTGCCATCATGCCTGCATTTGCCAAGATTCTCGGCATCAATTCACAGTTCGCTCAATTTTTTGGTGGTACTTCCCTCCTGATTCTGGTCGGTGTCGTTCTTGACACGCTCCAACAGATTGAAAGCCACCTTTTGATGCGTCACTACGATGGATTGCTGAAGTCAGGACGGATAAAGGGAAGAACAGGTAGCATTGCTGCTTATTAATAACCAGTCGAACGTTGATGATTTATCTGAAAACAGACGATGATTTAGTATATCTGCGGGAAAGCGGACAAATCGTGGCCAAAGCGTTGGGTACGGTGGCCGAATTCATCAAACCTGGGATTACAACCAAATACTTGGATCAAATTGCCGAAGAGTTTATCCGCTCTTGTGGTGCAGTTCCATCCTTTCTGAACTATAACGGTTTTCCAGCATCGCTTTGCATCTCCCTCAACGACGTGGTCGTACACGGGATACCATCCAAAGATCAGGTGCTTCAAGATGGCGATATTGTTTCAGTTGACTGCGGTGCTTTAAAAAATGGTTTCCACGGTGATTCCGCCTACACGTTCAGGGTTGGGGAAGTCAGCAAAGAAACCGAAGCATTGTTGAGAACCACCAAAGAGTCCCTGTATCAGGGTATCGCGCAGTCTCTGGAAGGCAAGCGTGTCGGAGACATCGGTTATGCGGTGCAGGAATATTGCCAAAGACGTGGCTACACCGTCGTTCGCGAAATGGTGGGACATGGCGTAGGCCGCAACCTGCACGAAGATCCGGAGGTTCCAAATGTAGGAAAACGAGGAAGTGGTGCTCAGTTGAAAGCTGGGATGGTGATCGCCATTGAACCGATGATCAACATGGGAAGCCGCAATATTGTGATGGAGCGTGACGGTTGGACAGTGCGAACTGCAGACCACAAGCCCTCAGCACATTTCGAGCATACCATCGCCATTCGCAAGAATGGTGGCGCAGAAATTCTGACGTCATTTGATTATATACAACAAGTATTGGGAGATCGTTTTATTTAATTCGGATAAGAGAAAGAATTATGGCTAAACAAGCAGCAATTGAACAGGACGGAACCATCATTGAAGCGTTATCAAATGCGATGTTCCGGGTAGAGTTGGAAAACGGACATGAAATTACGGCACATATTTCTGGCAAGATGCGGATGCATTACATCAAGATCCTGCCAGGAGATAAAGTCCGCGTTGAAATGTCACCGTACGATCTGTCGAAAGGCAGAATATCATTCAGATACAAATAAACAATAATGAGATGAAAGTAAGAGCATCCTTAAAAAAACGCACACCCGACTGCAAAATGGTTCGCAGAAAAGGCGTTTTGTACGTAATTAACAAGAAGAATCCCAAGTTCAAGCAACGTCAGGGTTAAGTCAAACTCAAGTAATAAACAAGTATAGTATGGCTATAAGAATTGTAGGTGTAGATTTACCTCAAAACAAAAGAGGCGAGATTGCCCTGACTTATATTTACGGTATCGGTCGCAGTCGCTCTCAGATGGTATTGGAAAAAGCAGGTGTCGACAAGGACATCAAAGTGAAAGACTGGACGGATGATCAAGCCGGTAAAATTCGCGAAATCATTGGCGAATCCTTCAAAGTAGAAGGCGACTTGCGTTCCGAAGTTCAGTTGAACATCAAACGTCTGATGGACATTGGTTGCTACCGTGGAATCCGTCACCGTCTTGGTTTGCCCCTTCGCGGTCAGAGCACCAAAAACAACGCTCGTACCCGCAAAGGCAAGAAGAAGACAGTGGCTAACAAGAAGAAGGCTACTAAGTAAGCCTTCAGCAAACACACAAGCTTAAAATTAAGAACTGATATGGCAAAAAAGACAGTCGCAGCTAAAAAAAGAATCGTAAAAGTTGAAGCAATCGGACAAGCGCACATCCATTCATCTTTTAACAACATCATTGTTTCCCTCGCCAACGGCGACGGTCAGGTTATTTCCTGGTCTTCCGCAGGTAAAATGGGATTCAGGGGTTCAAAAAAGAATACACCTTATGCAGCCCAAATGGCCGCACAAGATTGTGCAAAAGTCGCATTCGATCTAGGCCTGAGAAAGGTCAAGGCGTATGTAAAAGGACCCGGAAACGGACGGGAATCGGCCGTTCGTACCATTCATGGTGCTGGCATTGAAGTGACGGAAATTGTTGACGTAACCCCACTTCCCCACAACGGATGCCGTCCACCCAAAAGAAGAAGAGTATAAACACAAGTATTAATCTTATGAACTCCGGGAACGTGTTTTAATTGCACACGAAGTCACGCGACTGCTCCTTTTAGTTCATACTTTTTCAAAAACAAAATGGCTAGATATACTGGACCAAAATCAAAAATTGCACGTAAATTCGGCGAACCCATCTTCGGCCCCGATAAAGTTCTGAGCAAAAAGAACTATCCTCCGGGTATTCATGGCAATAACCGTCGTAAGAAAACTTCCGAATATGGTATTCAGCTTCGTGAAAAGCAGAAAGCCAAGTACACCTACGGGGTGTTGGAAAAACAGTTCCGCAACCTTTTCGAAAAGGCATCCCGTACCAAGGGTATCAAAGGCGAAGTTTTGCTTCAGCTGCTTGAATCCCGATTGGACAACGTTGTGTTCCGCTTAGGTTTAGCACCGACGCGTGATGCAGCTCGTCAGCTGGTGTCTCACCGTCACATCGTTGTGGACGGCAAAGTTGTGAACATCCCTTCTTACTTGTTGAAACCCGGCCAAGTGGTAGGTGTTCGTGAAAAAGCCAAATCAATGGAAATCATCACTGAAGCGCTGAATGGATTCAACCACAGCAAATACCCTTGGATGGAATTCGACGCTACCAGCAAGTCTGGTAAGTTCCTCCACCTTCCGGAACGTGCAGACATTCCTGAAAACATCAAAGAACAGTTGATTGTTGAATTGTATTCCAAATAATCCTTGACCAATGGCAATATTAGCGTTTCAAAAACCCGAGAAGGTCATCATGCTGGAAGCGGACAGCAAATTCGGTAAATTCGAATTTCGTCCACTGGAACCAGGCTTTGGTATTACGGTGGGTAATGCATTGCGCCGTATCTTACTCTCTTCACTGGAAGGATTTGCGATCACTTCCATCCGTGTAGAAGGTGTGGATCACGAGTTCTCTTCTATCCCTGGAGTAATGGAAGATGTTACAAACATCATCCTGAATCTGAAGCAAGTACGCTTCAAACACGTTGTTGAAGAATTCGAAACTGAAAAAGCCACCATCAATGTATCCGGTATGGAAATTTTGACGGCAGGCGAACTCGGCAAGTCCTTTACTGGATTCGAAGTTCTGAATCCCGAATTGGTTATTTGCCACATGGATGCATCGACTGCTTTCCAAATGGAACTGACCGTGAATAAAGGTCGTGGTTATGTGCCTGCAGATGAGCATGGTGTAGTCTATAACGAATTGAATGTAATTCCCATCGACTCCATCTACACACCGATTAAGAATGTGAAGTTCAGTGTTGAAAACTTCCGCGTTGAGCAGAAGACCGACTATGAAAAACTAGTTCTTGAAATCTCGACCGATGGTTCCATTCATCCAAAAGATGCTTTGAAAGAAGCCGCCAAAATTCTGATCCATCACTTCATGTTGTTCTCCGACGAAAAAATCACGTTGGATACGGCAGAAACCGATGGAGGTGAAGAATTCGACGAAGAAATCCTGCACATGCGTCAATTGCTAAAATCCAAATTGGTTGACATGGACCTTTCCGTTCGTGCCCTCAATTGCCTGAAAGCTGCAGATGTGGAAACACTGGGCGAACTGGTGGTTTTCAACAAAACGGATTTGTTGAAGTTCCGCAACTTTGGAAAGAAATCCCTCACCGAACTGGACGACCTGCTCGAGAATCTGAATCTGTCTTTTGGGATGGACATTGCAAAATATAAATTAGATAAAGAATAAGACGATGAGACACAATAAAAAATTCAATCATTTAGGACGTCAGACCGCACACCGTGGTGCCATGTTGTCAAACATGTCAACCTCCTTGATTATGCACAAGCGCATCTTCACGACCACGGCAAAGGCCAAAGCCCTCAAAATCGTGGTTGAACCTCTGATCACCAAAGCCAAAGAAGATACGACTGCCAACAGACGCCTGGTGTTCTCTTCCCTGCAGCAAAAAGAAGCTGTGACGGAACTGTTCACCATTGTTGCTCCCAAAGTTGGTGACCGTCCCGGTGGCTATACCCGCATCATTAAGACCGGTTTCCGTTTGGGTGACAACGCTCAGATGTGTTTTATCGAACTGGTGGACTTCAATGACAACATGTTGAAGACCAAAGTTGATAAGAAAGCCAAAACCCGTCGTTCTTCCGTCAAGAAGAAAGCGGATGCCGTTGAGGTTGTACCGGTTGCATCAGCACCCGTTGAGAAGGTGGCTCCTGTTGTTGAAGAAGTTGTTGCAGAAGAAGTGCTTGTTGCTGCAGAAGAAGTTGTTTCCGATGCACCGGTTGTTGAAGAATCCGCAACGGAAGAAACCGCAACTGAAACTCCCGCTACTGAAGAACCCGCAACGGAAGCTCCCAAAGCACCCATCGCAGAATAATCCGCAAGGATTCAATATCAATCAACCAAGATGGTTGAAAGGAAGGCCCGTACATTCGTTGCGGGCCTTTTTTTTTGGTAATGTGGCAGGAAGCAGTTGATGGAAATGTTTTTTTTTAAATCTAAAAGAATCAATCAACTAGATTGAATTTGGCAGAGCCGATGATGTAGCCGTCGGCAAAAACGTCTGCCCTGTAAGATCCAGGTTGCAGAAACTCTTCCACATCCCAATAAATGGTGACAGGAACTTCTTCCCCCTCATATTCGATGGGGCGTCGAGCGGAGTAATTGATGTATTTGTTTTCAAACAAAAAGACGTTGTCGTTCTTTTTTACCAGCACGGATTCATCTGGCTGAAGGATACGCAGGTAAATATATTTCTCACCTGTTGTTGCGGAGATGTTTTTGTTTACAATGAAATTAAATTTCAATTGAGCTGTTTTGCTGATCTTGGTCGCTTTCCGGCCTTTTTCAGTGAGAGATTCCACCGTGATGTTTCGTGCTTCGAGTATGGATGCCAGCGTTATTTTCGTGGTCAGCGCTTTTTTCTCTTCAACCAACACGCTTGTTTTAAGTTGTTCCTCCGTATAGCGCTGTGTTACCACCTTGTTTTCGGTGCGCAGTTGAGTATTCAGGGCGTTCAGAGAGTCAATCTGAATAACGTATTGACGCATGATGGTTCGCAACGTTCCCAATTCGTTTTTCAATTCATTGATGCGCTTCACATTGCTGGCTTTAACGGTGCGGAGCTCTTCCAACAATCGCTGAACTTTATAACGCTGAGCATCCAAGAGGTTGGCTAAGGAATCGTTACCAATCCGAAGTCCATAGCCTTCATATTGAAGGGCTAGTTGGGAATACTCGTCGGTAAGTTGTTCTTTTTCCAACTCAAACTGCTGGGACATTTCAGAGATGGCTTGATTTTTACTTTGCAGATTCTGATACATCAAATAAAAACCAATGCCGCCTCCAATTAAAAGAACGGCGAAGACAGTACTAAATATTCCTATTTTTGTTTTTCGTTGCATGAATGTCTGATGAAAATTTACCGCTGCAAAAGTACGAAATTCTGTGTAGATTTCTGTGTATGAGGCCTTCTTTGTTTTTTCATTTTTTTAGCAAAATCAATTACGGAAAATTTTCTTTAATCAAGAGAAAGTTGTACTTTTGTAACTCAATAAATGCCGGTTTAGCAGGCCTCGTTTTTCAATCGGAATTAGTTTCAAAACGTAATACATTTTTCTATGTCAAAAGTAACTGTAGTAGGTGCAGGCAACGTAGGTGCTACCTGTGCGAATGTAATGGCCATCAATGAGATTGCCAATGAAGTAGTCCTCCTCGACATCAAAGAAGGCATTTCCGAAGGGAAAGCGTTGGATATGATGCAGACAGTAACCCTTTTGGGAATTGATACCAATGTGGTTGGTGTGACCAATGATTATGCCCGAACAGCCGATTCAGACGTTGTCGTGATTACGTCAGGTCTGCCACGCAAACCGGGTATGACTCGCGAAGAACTCATCGGTGTGAATGCAGGGATTGTGAAATCCGTTGTTGACAACATCCTGAAGTATTCGCCAAATACCATCTTGATAATCATTTCCAATCCGATGGATACGATGACCTATCTGACGTTGAAATCCACCGGCCTTCCCAAAAATCGTGTAATCGGCATGGGTGGAGCGTTAGACAGCTCCCGTTTCAAGTGCTACTTGAGCAAGGCGCTAAATGCCAATGCCAACGAAATTGAGGCTTCGGTTATCGGTGGACACGGAGATACGACGATGATTCCCTTAACCCGCTTTGCATCTTACAAGGGTGTTCCGGTTTCAGAAATCCTCGACGCTGAAAAACTGAGCAAAGTAGTTGCCGACACCATGGTTGGTGGCGCTACCCTGACCGGAATGTTGGGCACTTCAGCCTGGTATGCTCCCGGTGCTGCTGGTGCATATGTGGTTGAATCCATTCTTCGTGACCAGAAGAAAGTGGTTCCCTGCTGTGTGGCTCTGGATGGTGAATACGGACAGAAAGATATTTGCATCGGTGTTCCAATTGTACTTGGTAAAAACGGATGCGAACAGATTCTCGATTACAAGCTGAATGCTGAAGAACAGGCTTTGTTCAACAAGAGCGCAGATGCTGTACGCAACATGAATGGCGTATTGAGCGAATTGGGCGTTTTGGCATAGGGTCCATACGGGTCTTTTGATTGGGAGGCCTTTTTGAGGTGAACTTAATTGTTAATGTCTAACAGTGAAGGTTCACCTCAAAAAGGCCTTCTTTTTCTTTTTAAGAGCCAATTAAAACATTTCAGACGAAAAGTTCGTACTTTTGCAACCTGTTATTTGATTCTTACCAAAATGAAGTCGTTATGAAGTTTCTTCGTCTGTTATGTTTGTTTTGTCTGTTTCCTTTAACCATTTTTGGGCAGGATTCTTCTTCGGAAATAAAGACGGAAACCATTGTGGACCGTATCAACAAACCGGAACCTGGGAAAGGCTCCGTTCAGGTGATTCAAGATGAAAGTATTACGAGCCGTTTGGGTCGTAAGCCAAAGAAAGCGGCAGTCACTGGCTCCCCAGCAACTTACATCGAAATGCCGGGATTCCGAATACAGGTTTTTTCAGGTAACAATCAACGAGTTTCAAAAGGGGAGGCCTATACCAAAGAATCGGACGTAAAATCTGTTTTCCCTGAGTTGTCAACCTACGTTGTCTATACGGCACCCTTCTGGAGGCTTCGTGTGGGTGATTTTCAGACCTTTCAGGAAGCGCAACGCGTCATGACCAGACTGCGTGCCGAGTTTCCTGCATTTGGGCGTGAGATGTCCATCATCAAAGAAAAAGTCCGCGTAAAAGTAAAGTAACATGATCGATAAAAAATTGATACTCGCCACCGAGAGCAATCCGGTGCAAGACGAAATTGCCAGCCATTATCTGGAAATCATTCGATTGTTGGGTGAAAACACCGAGCGTGAAGGGTTGCTCAAAACGCCTCATCGGGTGGCCAAAGCCATGCAGTTTATGACGTTTGGATATCAGGTGGATCCCAAAGAGATTCTAAAGTCGGCCATGTTTCAAGAGGAGTATCAGCAGATGGTCATTGTTCGCGACATCGACTTTTACTCCATGTGCGAGCACCACATGCTACCATTCTGGGGTAAGGCGCACGTGGCTTACATTCCGAACAAATACATTACCGGTCTGAGCAAGATCGCACGTGTCGTGGATGTTTTTGCGCGTCGCCTTCAGATACAGGAGCGCATGACCACCGATATCAAGAATTGCATTCAGGATACGTTGAACCCACTTGGTGTGATGGTGGTCATTGAAGCGCAGCATTTATGCATGCAGATGCGTGGGGTCGAAAAGCAGAACTCCGTCACCATGACTTCCGACTTTACCGGTGTTTTCCAACAAGCCAAAACTAGAGAGGAATTCATCAATTTGATTCGGAAATAAGATTCAAAGGGTCGCTGCATCGTTGATACCAAAAAAAAGCCCCGTGTCGTAAAACCTACTGAAAGGCTCTCAACACAGGGCTTACTGGCGATTAATCAGACCTTATAGCTGGTCGTCTATCAACTTAATCTTTTTGTAGATCACATCTCGTTCTTCCTTCAGCGATTCGATTTTATTTTTCATTTCGTCCAAAAGGCTGTTGCCGGAAGACTTGGACATGGTGAAGAAACCGATGTTGTTTTCTGAAGTTTTGATCTCACTGGTCAGGCTGTCGAACTGACGAAGCAGGCGCTCGCGTTCGTGCAATACCTTGCCCTGACTTTTGTCTTCCAAATTGTGCTGGAAGGTGTTCAGGCGACGACTACTCTTATCAACGTGCAGGCGATCCATCACTTTGTCAACCGCATCGTGCCAGGTTTTGTAAATCTTATCCTTTTCCTTGAAGGGCACGTGGCCAATGGCATTCCACTGGGTGGTCAGCTCGCGGATAAGCTTAGAGGCCTCTTCCTCAGGCATTTCATCTGTGATGGCTTCTACCTTTTCAATCAGTTCCTTTTTGGTCGTCAAGTTTTTTTGCTCTTCGTTTTTCTGCGTTGGAGCATTCTTTTCCTTCTGTTCGAAGAAATGGTCGCAGGCTGCGATGAATCGTTTCCAGATGGCATCGGAAAATTTCTTGGGAACCGGTCCGATGGATTTCCATTCTTTCTGAGTCTGTATGAGCTGGTCGGCAGTGGTTTTCCAATCGGTGCTTTCTTTAAGCGCTTCCGCTTTTTCGCACAGTGCTTTTTTCTTTTCAAGGTTCTGATTCAGAACATCTTTGGAAGCCTTATAGAAATCACTTTTTTGGCGGAAGAAATGATCGCAGGCAGCACGGAAACGTTCGAAGATCTTCACGTTGATCTTTTTTGGAGCAAAACCAATGGTTTTCCATTTTTCTTGCAATTCAATGATTTCGGCCGTTTTTGCGTCCCAGTCCTTGTATGATTTTAATTGGCTGAAGTCAATGGCTTCAAGCTTTTCGCATATTTCCGTCTTTTGATCCAGATTTTCAGATTCCACATTTTTTAGGCGTTCGAAGAAGCCCTGGTGGTTCTTGTTGATGGCGCTGGAGGCCAGTTTGAAACGATTCCAGATATCTTCACGGAATTCCTTGGCAACGGGCCCCGTTTCACGCCAATCTTCGTGCAATTTCTGAAGTTGACGGAAAGCAACCACCACGTCTGTTTCATCGTTCAGTTTCTCGGCGGTTTCGCAAAGTACGGTTTTCAGTTCCAGATTCTTCTTGAAGTCGTATTCGCGGAATTCGTTGTTGATTTTAAGCAGATCGTAAAAACGTTCCACCTGCATCTGGTAATTTTTCCAAAGTTCGTTGACCTGTTCCTGAGGAACGGAGCCTGTTTCTTTCCAGGTCATCTGCAGCCGTCTGAATTCAGGAAAATTGCGACCGATGTCCTCGGTGCTGTCGGTGAGTTTGCGGATGTCGTCGATGATCTGAAGTTTCTTTTCCAGGTTGGTCTGACGTTGTTTTTCCTGCTCGGCATGGTGCTCGGCACGTTTTTCACGCCATTCGTTCAGCAAGGTTTTGAAATCCGTTTCCATAGCATCTTCTGCAGCAACGAAATCTTCGATGACATGGCCGGCTTCCTGCCAGAGTTTACGGGCGGTTTCAACCTCCTGCTTGTGGATTTTGTAAAAGGATTGTTTTAAAGCATCGACCTTTTCCTTGATGTCGCTGGCAGAGGTTTCGGCTATGGACTTGAAATGTTCGATAATTTCAGCTTTGGAACTGAAGGCGGGTTGGCTTTCAATTTCCGGTTCCGATGTGATTTCCGGTTCCAAGGTTTTTGTTTCCTCAGCAACAGTAGCAACATGGGGAGCAGCCTCTGCTGTTTCTTCAACAACAACTTTCTTTGTCTTAGGGGCAGCCTTCTTTTTGGCAGGCGCCTTCACTTTTTCTACTACAGGCGCAACAACGTCTTCAACCACCGCTTCTGCTTTGGGTTTTCTGGTACGTTTTGGCTTTGGTGCAACGTCTACCTGTGTTTCCGGTTCGGAGTTTGTCGTCTGAGAATCTGCTGTTTCTTCGACAGCATTCGTGAGAGTCGCCTCCAACTCGGCTTCCACCGGAAGCTTGTTGGTTTCGTTTGAGTCCATATTCAATCATTAATAGTTAAAAAACGCCAAATAACTGGCAATCACAAATTAAAGCAAAAGTTTTGGCATTCTATGCAGGAATGGCCAACTTTTTGTATCAGAGCCACTTCTTGAGTTTGAAAACCAAGAGGATCATTCCCGTTATGATAAACATGATAATGATGGAAGCCCAGAATCCGAAACTGGTTCCCGTAAATGGCATACCTGGGATGTTCTGTCCGAAGATGCTGGCAACCAAGGTTGGAGGCATGAAAATCACCGAAACGATGGTGAAGATCTTGATAATTTTATTTTGCTGAACATTCACAAGGCCCATGAAGATTTCCTGCATGTTGTTCAAGCGTTCAAAACTGAATTTGGCATGATCGATCAGGGAGGTGATGTCTCTCAGAATAATGGTCAGCTTGGGGTGAAGCTCCGTCGGCATGAGCTCACTGCGCAATAGATTTGATATGGTGCGCTGCTTTTCAATAATATTCTGTCGGACCTTCATGATTTGCTCCTGCAGTTCGGTGATGTCCATCAACACACCTTCATCGGCATCGCGAAGGGTATCGCTCAATACCGTAATCTTGTCGATGATTTCTTCGATCATGTCGGCATCGATCTCCACTCGTGCTTCCATTAAAGCCGTCATTACATGGAATCCAGTCGGATAATTCCTCGGATTGGCCGAAAGCTTCTTCGTGGTTTCGTGGAAAGAGGCAAGTTCCTCACTGTGAACGGTCACCAGAATGTCGTTTTTCAGGATGAATGAAACGGTTTCCGATTCGTAGTTCGGTAGCAGGAAATTGGAATTGACCACCAGGGTGTCGGCGGTTTCGATGAAACGGGAAGACATCTCGATCTCTTCCATTTCTTCTTCTTCCTGAATATAAATTTTAAGGAAATCCTCGAGCTGGTCTTCCACCTCGTCGTCTACGTCGTGAAGGTCGATCCAGAGGAATTTGTCGATGGGAGTCTTTTTAAGGAATTCCATGCTGCGGCTCACTTTGATGCGTCCGCTTTCGTGATAGAAAAGTTTGATTTCAGCCATGGCGTTTTTTGTTTTTACACCGTCTCGGTGCTGGTTGTTACTCAGTTGCTAACGCATTTTTGGCAGGGATGGTACCTGCCCACGGTTGGGGAAGACTTTAGCCAAGCTCTCCCACAAAAGGAGATACCATATTGGTCAGTTTGACGAACTGTTCGACGGAAAGCTGTTCGGGGCGCAAATTGAAAATGGGATCCGTACAGATGGGACAGTCGTTGCCTAAAAGGGGCTTGAGAGAATTCCGCAGGGTTTTTCGTCGTTGGTTGAATCCGGTCTTGATGACCCGTTTAAACAAAACCTCATCGCAATCGAGGCGTTGAGTTTGGTTTCGGGTAATCCGGATAACCGCCGACTTGACCTTTGGCGGAGGGTCAAATACGTGCTCATCGACCGTAAACAGGTATTCGATGTTGTAATAGGCCTGAAGCAGGACGCTCAGGATGCCATATGCTTTTTTGCCAGGTTTGGAAGCCAAGCGTTCAGCCACTTCCTTTTGAAACATGCCGGAGCAGCAAGGAATTAGGTCCTTATATTCCAAAACCTTGAACATGATCTGAGAAGAAATATTGTAGGGGTAGTTGCCGATGACGCTGAACGGTTTGTCGAACATTTCGTCCAACTTCAATGTCAGAAAATCTACGCCGAGTATTCGGTCCTTAAGTTCGGGGAAATGTTGTCCAAGGTAGGCGACCGATTCGCGGTCCAGTTCGACCACTTTCAAGTCATGACCATAATCGAGTAAAAAACGGGTAAGAACCCCCATGCCAGGTCCTATTTCCAGAACTGGCAAGCTTTTCCAGGCATCAAGCGTTTGCGCGATGCGTGCGGCAACATCCAAATCCTTGAGGAAATGTTGGCCGAGTGCTTTTTTGGGTTTTACCAGGGTCATCCACCTTAGTCGGAAAAAATTAATACCTTTGTAATTCCGTTGTTTTCGGAGTTGCGCAAAAGTACACATTATTATTGAAAGATAGTCTCCCAATGAAACAATTTAAGAAAATCCTGCAGGTCCTTTTGCCTTTGGCGATGGCTGGTTTGTTGTTTTGGTGGGTCTATCGCGATTGGGATTTCAATGCTCTGGTCAAAGCCTTCAGCAGTGGGGTTCATTATGAATGGTTTTTGGTTTCGTTGCTTCTGAGCATTTTGAGCATGGTTCTTCGCGGACTGCGTTGGCATCAGTTGGTTGAACCCGTTTGCCCAGGAGGTCGCAAAAGTGTCAGCATTCTTTCCATTTTTGTGGGCTATGCCGCCAATATGCTCCTTCCTAGAGCCGGCGAAATGGCTCGTTGTGGCATTCTTGCCAAATCGGACGGTCTTTCCTTTACCAAAACATTGGGTACGGTCATCACCGAACGGGTCTTCGATGTGATTTGCCTGCTGCTCATCACGGCCTTAGCCGTTTTTCTACAAATGGATGTGTTTCGTAACTTTTTTATGAACAACCCTGCTTCGATGGCTAAGCTCCAGCATATTGCAACTTCTCCCATGCTTTGGGGTGGCCTGCTCGTTCTGATCTTCGCTTTTTTTCTACTTCGGAAGCGCATTCAAAAGATGCCTTTCTATGGAAAATTGTACGAATTGGCACTGCGCCTATGGGAAGGGATGAAAAGCATCAGGAACATCAAACATCCCTTTTTATTCATCGCCTTTTCCATCGCCATTTGGGGTTGTTATTTCATGATGTTCTGGATTGTAAAATATTTTTTCAATTGGGACATGCCGCTGGGCGCGTTGGCATTGCTGAGCGGCTTCGTCATGGGCTCCTACGGTGTGGTCGCTCCTGTTCAGGGCGGGATTGGCGCGTATCATTTCATGGTGATTTATACCCTGGTCTTTTTTGGGGTGTCTACTACGGATGCCGGTATTTTTGCTTTGGTAGCCCATGGTTTGCAAACCATCTTTACACTGGTTACCGGCCTTATTGCGTATATCTTGGTGCTCTTCATCGAAAAGAGCGCAAACCAGCAGGCAGGTAACTAACACACTCCGCCGAGACCTTGAGTTTTATAAAAATACACGACGTTTTCAGCCCTGCATTTTTTTTTGGAATACATACCATTTTTCCGACCAGATTTGTATCTTTGTCCATATAGTGAACGTCATTGGCATTTTGCCAACTAAAAATACAACATGGAAGAGATAAAGAAATTGAACCCTACAGCCTTGTGGGGTTATTTTGCTGAAATGACCCAAATTCCCAGACCCTCTGGTTTCATGGGGCCTATTCAGGAATATATCCGACAATTTGGAAAAGCCAATGGATTGAAGACCGATCAGGATGCTGCCGGTAACATCATTCTGCACAAGCCTGCCACTCCTGGAATGGAAGGCAAGCCTGGTATCGTGTTGCAAGCGCATTTGGATATGGTTCCTCAAAAGAATTCAAACATTGATCATGTTTTCGAAAAAGACCCCATTCGGCCACGCATTGTCGATGGTTGGGTGAAAGCGACCGATACCACACTGGGTAGTGACAATGGCATCGGTGTGGCAGCCGCCATGGCAGTTCTTGCCTCTAAAGACTTGAAGCATGGACCGGTGGAAGCCTTATTCACCATCGACGAAGAAACGGGAATGTACGGAGCCTTTGGCTTGAAACCCGGTGAATTCGATGCGAAAATCCTGATCAACCTCGATTCCGAACACGAGGGCAATCTGTTTGTCGGTTGTGCCGGCGGTATCAATCTGACGGCCGAATTCAATTACGACCACTTGGCAGCGGTGCCAGAAGGTGATATAGCCGTCAAGCTGGTGCTAAAAGGTTTAAAAGGCGGTCATTCAGGCGTGGACATCCATCTGGGTCGTGCCAACGCCAACAAATTGCTTTTCCGTTTTCTGAAGGACGCTGTGGCCGATTTGGAAGTTCGCTTGGCTTCTTTCAGCGGTGGAACACTCCGCAATGCCATCCCCAGAGAATCGTATGCCGTTGTTACCATACCCGAAGACGGCCTTCAGGATCTGGCCGATGCCGTGGCCGACTACGAGAAACAGCTCAACGACGAATTCAAAGGCATTGAAAATACGCTTTATTTCACCCTTCAGAAGGTTGACCTGCCCGCTGGTCTTCTACCGGAGGAAGTTCAGGACGACATCATCAATGCGGTTGTTGCCGCACACGACGGTGTTTACCGGATGATTCCCGAAATGCCCGATGTGGTGGAAACATCTTCCAATCTGGCCATTTGCGAATGCGTCGAGGGGCTTGCCCGTTGCAAATTTTTGGTCCGGAGTTCTGCCGACACCATGAAAGAAACTCTGGTATCCACGTTGCAAAGTTTATTCGCACTGGCAGGGGCCAAAGTGTCCACCGATGGGGATTATCCCGGATGGAAACCAAATCTTCAATCGCCCATCATGGATCTGATGAAAAAAATATACGAGGACGACTGGAACAAACAGCCACACATCAATGTTATTCATGCCGGGTTGGAATGTGGTATCATTCAGGATGCTGTCGGTGCCCTCGATATGATTTCCTTCGGCCCCAACATTTCTTTTCCGCATTCTCCGGATGAAGGTGTTGAAATCGCCAGTGTGGAACGTTTTTGGAAATATCTGGTCAAAGTGCTAGCTCAAATCTAATTTTTTTTATACTACTAAGTTTTCCGAACAACCCCAAAAAACAAGAACCATGAATCGAAAACCTGTTTTCCTGCTCTTTTTTTACTTGTTGTTTGCAGGGGCATTGATGAACGCTCTACCTGTTCAGTCTCAAAAATCTAAAAAACCCGCCAAACCGCTTGAAGCAAAGGATGTGTTTGATCTTGAAAAACTGAAGAGAATAGACGTTTTATTGAAAAATGCCATTGCGAGTGAAGCGCTGCCCTCTGCTGTTTGTATGATTACTTTCCGGGGAGAGCCCATTTATTTTAAAGCTTTTGGCGATGCTGTTCGTGAAGACAAAGGGAAAGCCCTCACGAAAGACGCTATTTTTCGCAATGCTTCCCAAACCAAGCTGGTCACGACCGTTGCCTTAATGACGATGTACCAGGATGGTATGTTCAGTCTGGAAGATCCCGTCAAGAAATACCTGCCTGAATTTGCCAATCCGGTGGTACGAGTTTCCGGTAGCACAGAAGGCAAGAATTTGGTGACCAGACCTGCCAAGGGAGACATCACCATTCGCCAGTTGCTTTGCCACTCATCCGGAATCAGCTATGATAACTATGGTCAAGATTTGGAGGTGATTCGTTATGCAAACCAGATCACTACTGCAGAAGCCGTTAGCCGTATGGCAAAAATTCCTTTGAGGCACGATCCCGGAGCAGGATATACCTACGGATACGGGCTGGATGTTGCTGGTCACCTGGCTGAAGTCATTTCTGGAATACGTTTGGACTCCCTAATCAAAGTGAGGGTATTGACTCCTCTTGCCATGGAGAATTCCTGGTTCTATTTGCCAAAGAATCAGCAGAAACGTCTTATTCCTGTTTATACGAAACCTGATAAAGATTCACCGGTCATGCTGGCCGACTCAATCGATCGGTTTTATCCATTGAATCCATCACCGACCTACTATGGTGGTGGAGCAGGTCTCTGCGGAACCATCGAGGATTACTCGCACATCTGTCAGATGATTCTCAATCAGGGCATTTATGGTGGCAAACGTTTTCTGAACCGAAAAATCGTTGAAATGATGACCACAGACCAATTGTTTGGTGTAGATGGAAACCATCAATTTGGCCTTGGTCTTGATATTGCAACCCAAGAAACATTCGCTCGGACCATGAAAACTCCTGGATCACTTCGCTGGGGTGGCTATTTTGGCACGGAATATTTCATCGATCCCAAGTATCAGGTGGTCGCTTTACTTTATACCAACAAAGTAAACTGGTACAACAAGCAGGATGTTTGGGGCGACGTCCTTCGAATGATGTACATGTCGTTGGCCCGTTAGTAAAAAAATGTCCCGGAACCCTGAATGTTCCGGGATATTTTTTTACTGAAATCACAGGTAGCAGGTTCAGTCATTTACGTATCTGATTGTAGAAATGCTTCTTAAGAAAAGAAAGTGCATTTTTTTTCAAAAATATAATGTTAAAATTGGCGGTTGAAGGAAATCCGTTTGTATATTTGCAGTCCTAATTTAGAAGGCCAAGTTTACCTCATTTGCCTCTTAAACGGAGCTTGTTGAGGTTTCATTAAATTCTTTCGGTGAATCTTCCAATATTTTGGGAAATTCTCCGTTTTTTACGATAGAGAAGCATTTACAATCACAGTTAAAGAGCAAACAGAATAGTTAGTTACAATAAAAATTGAATTTATTATGAAAACCCAAACAGAAAAGAAAGTCAAAAAGTCCCAGGGAGTATCTTCCGGATTAGTAATTGCAGGCTGCGCCGTCGTGGCAATTTTGTTTTTCCAGTTCGTCGCTGGCAGCCCCGCCAACTTCGTTGACGGCAACCCTAAAGGCCATCCGTTAGCTGGTAATTTTTTCGGAACCTTGTACAAAGGCGGATTCATCATCCCAATGGTATTGACGTTGCTTTTCACTGTGATCACACTTTCCGTAGAACGTTTCTTTGCGCTGAACCGTGCTAGAGGTAAAAACAACTTGTTTGTTTTTGTTCAGAAAGTAAAAGAGCGTTTGGAAGCTGGTGACATCAAAGGTGCTCACGTGATGTGTGACGAACAAAAAGGTGCTGTTGCCAACATTCTGAATGCTGGTTTAATTCGCTACGAAGACGTTGAAAAAATTACCGACAAGAACAACGACGAAAAGTCTGCCATCATCCAGAAAGAAATTGAAGAAGCAACCGCTTTGGAACTGCCTTCCATGGAGCAAAATCTTCCAATCATCGCTACCATCTCTACCTTGGGAACCCTGTTTGGTTTGCTTGGAACGGTTATGGGTATGATCAAATCCTTTGCTGCTCTTGCAAACGAAGGCGCTCCCGATTCTCTCGCTCTATCTACCGGTATCTCTGAAGCTTTGATGAATACTGCTGCTGGTATCGCCACTGGTGCCTTGGCCATCATTACGTACAACTACTTTGCTGCCAAAGTACAAAATATTACCAATGCTGTTGATGAAGTTGGTTTCGCCATTGGCCAGACCTACACCAAGAAACACCTTGGTAAATAAGTGCAGTTTACGAGATTAATAAAGACAAGTAGAACATGTCCAAAGTAAAAAGCAAAAAACACAGCACCTTCATCGACATGACGGCGATGAGCGACGTGACGGTACTTTTGCTGACATTCTTTATGTTGACATCGACCTTCATTCCGAAAGAACCGGTTAAAGTGCTCACTCCCGGTTCCGTTTCGGAAATCAAGATCCCCGATGCCAACATCATGACGATTCTTATCAATATCGATGGCAGGGTTTTCCTGAACCTCGACCGCAAGGATGATAAGTTGACCGTGTTGACGAATATCGGTAAAGACTATGATATCATTTTCACGCCTGCTCAGAAAAAAGCGTTCATCGATCAACCGAATATCGGGATGCCTGTAGGAATGCTTCAGAAGTTTCTCGATTTAAGATTGGAGCTGCAAGATAAAGCGTTGCAACAAGGAGGAATCCCAACCGATAGCACCAACAACCAGTTCAAGCATTGGGTGAAGCTTGCTACAGCCGCCAATAAAGATCTGGCCATTGCGATCAAAGCGGATGAAGGTACACCGTATCCTAAAATCAAGAATGTGCTCAATACACTTCAGGACCTGAAGTTGAACCGCTACAGCTTGGTTACGGTTTTAAAACCGATGCCAGCAGGCTTCTAACAGATGAACAGTACGTTAATAAGCATATAATAAAAGAATAATATGTCAGAAATACAGACTGGTGGAGGCGAACAGAAAAAAGGGAAACCTAAAAAAATGAGTCTTCGCGTGGATTTTACACCGATGGTGGATATGAATATGTTGCTCATCACATTTTTCATGTTCTGCACATCGCTGGCAAAACCACAAACGATGGATATAACAATGCCGGTAAAAGACGATAAGGTTATTGAAAGTGAACGAAACAAGGTTGCGGACGATAAAGCCATCACCGTCATCCTTGGGGAGAAAAACAAAATATACTATTATTTTGGTAAGCCCAACTACAAAGATTACAACTCTTTGAAAGTTGGTAACTACGGAAGCTCCGAAGATAAAAATAGCCTCCGAAGTGTTTTATTGGGAAGAAATAAAGTCTCCATAGCGAACATCCGCAAGCTTAGAGACATGAAAGCAAGAAAGCAGATCAAACAGGCAGATTATGATTTACAGGTAAAAAAGATCAAAAACGACAAGAACGGTCAGGTTGTGATCATCAAGCCTACGGACGAATCTACCTACAAGAATCTGGTGGATGCGCTGGATGAAATGCAGATTTGCAGTATCGGAATTTATGCGATCGTAGCAGTGGAACAACCAGACAGATTCCTGATGGACAATCTGAAAAAGGCTGGTGCACTTACTGCTGCATCCGATTTTGAGAAAGCAAATGCGAAGTAACTCACATCAATCTAAAGATTAGAAAATGGCAAAAGATATTAATTTGAATGATGCCGAATGGTGTGACCTGGTTTTTGAAGGACGAAACCAGCGATATGGCGCATATAGAATGCGTCAGACTTCCAGCAAACGTCACACCAACTCATTTATCATCTCCGTAATTTTTATAGTATTTCTGGCTGCTCTTCCCGCCTTGATTAGCACGGTAAAGAAGTGGACCACACCTCGGGAGGTGATGAATCAAAGGACACAACTCACCGATTTGTCCAACTTGGAGGATAAACTTAAGGAAGAGAATATTAAACGTGCTCAGGAAGTTCCACCGCCCCCTCCCTTGAAGAGCACAGTGAAGTTTACCGCCCCCGTTATTACCGATGAACCTATTGAAGAAGACGAAGTGTTGCAGGCTCAAGAAGAATTATCTGCAACAAAGACTACGATTTCTGTAGCAACCGTTCAAGGTACCAACGAAGAAACTGGTGTTGACATTGCGGATTTGCAGGATCATAAGGTCATCATTGAAGAAAAACCCGTTTACGGTGTTGAACAAATGCCTCAGTTTCCTGGTGGCGAAGAAGAATTGTTAAAGTTCATCAGAGACAATCTACGCTATCCACCTGTTGCTGCCGAAGTCGGTATTGAAGGTCGTGTAACCATCCGTTTCGTAGTGAATCGCAATGGTGATGTAACCGATGTAACCGTAATCCGTGGACTTGATCCTTCTTGTGACAAGGAAGCCGTACGTGTTGTAAAAATGATGCCTAGATGGATTCCTGGTCGTCAGAACGGACGCAATGTGCCTGTATATTACACACTACCTGTAGTTTATAAGTTACAGAAGTAGTCTGTCTTTTTTAAATACTAAAGAGGAGAGAAGATGCTTTTTTATAAGAGCAGACTTTTCTTCTCTTTCACTTGTTTTTAACAGAAAATGAAAAAAATGAATTTCAGACTTCTTTGGGGCATGTTCATGGCTTTGATTTTTTTGGCCATGGCGGTTCTTACGTTGTTTACATCGTACTTTTCCACGATGTCAGATACACTACGCATCCTTTTTGGAATTGTATTTCTGATTTTCTCCTTTTATAGGGCGTACCAGAGTTGGAACGGATTTCGCTCCTAAAAGTTCTTTAAAAATGAAAAACGTTTTAACCCTGCTTACTATTTTCCTTGGGATTATTTCTCTGTCGTGCAACCAGAAACGAGGGCCTGAACGGACAGATACGACCACAACAGGCGTGACAACCGTACTTTGCGACGATTGTTTTTCACCAATCATGCGTGAAGAAGCCAATGTTTTTCAGTCGATAAACCCTGATGCCACCATTCATTTAAAGTTTACCAACGAGGTGGACGCACTAAATCTATTGTTTAAGGATAGTGTACGCCTAATTGTAGCTGCCAGGGATTTGACCCCGAATGAAGTTCAAGCCTTGAAGGATAAAAAGTTGATGCCACGCTCCACCAAAATAGCGGTGGATGGTATCGCTTTGATCATCAACAGGAAGAATCTAGACTCCCTCATTACCGTGACTGAGTTTCAGAATATATTGTCCGGTAAAATCCGTACTTGGAACGACTTGAGGCCTGGATCTAGCCAAGCCATCATCGATGTTGTTTTTGACAATGCCAATTCCAGTACTGTACGCTATGTTCAGGATTCCATTTCGAAAGGTAAAATTCGTTCTAAAAATGTATTTGCCAAGGAGAACAATCAAGCGGTGCTTGACTACGTTTCACAAACCCCCAATGCATTGGGTATTATTGGTGTCAACTGGGTAAGTAATCCCGATGATTCAACAAAAAATTCCTTTATCGACAACATTCGAGTCATGTCGGTGAGTCCATACGACATCGCTGATGAAGACAATAGTTATGCTCCCTTTCCTGCTTATCTGATGCTGGAACAGTATCCTTTTTTTAGATCCATATACATGATTATTACCGATGCTCCTGGTTACTTACCATCCGGTTTTATGAATTTTGTGGGAGGTGACAGAGGGCAACGCATTATCTTGAAAGCAGGATTGGTTCCGTCCACTCGACCGATGAGGCTGGTAAACATCCATGAATGAAAGCAATCTATAAACAACTATAACATTTAAAAGAATGAAGAAAAATGTAATCACCGCTTTTTTTGTCTTGCTTGCGACTGTAGCTTTTGCGGAGAGCAACTTCGGCAAGGATTATTTCGGCATTGGAGAATATGCCAAATCGAAAGAGTATTTCGAAGGCCAGGTGGCGACGACACCTGCCGAATCCAATTACTACCTAGGTGAAATTGCCTGGGCCGCAGGCAATGCTGCTGATGCACTAGCCTATTATGAAAAAGGTATTGTTGCTGATCCACTTTACCCCTTGAACTACATTGGGAAGGGTAAGACAATGTTGAAGAGTAATCAGAAGGAAGCTGAATTAATTTTTGCGACTACGTTGAAAAAAAATAAGAAAAATCCCGAAGTGAATGTCGCCATTGCCCGTGCGTATTATCAGGTTGGCTTAAAGGAGATGGTCTCTGTTAAGCTCGATATCGCACGAAAAGTCGCTAAAAAGTCGCCGCTACTTTACATTTTTGAAGGAGACATGCTTGTTGCTGAACAAAAATACGGCGAAGCTGCTGGTAAGTACGAACAAGCTGTTTATTTTGACGCAACCAATACGGTGGCTACCATCAAATGTGCTGAAGTTTACGAATCAATTAATCCTCCATTATCCGTTGAAAAGCTGAAGACTGTTGTTGCTGCACATCCGGATTATACCATTGCAAACCGCAACCTTGGTCGTGCTTACAACGCAAACGGCATGTACAAAAATGCCATTGAATCTTTCGTAACCTACTATGGTGACGGTAATTGCGATTATGTAGACATTTATCGTTTGGCTTCAGCGTATTATTTTACCGACCAGTTTGCACAATCCATTGTTTTACTTGATAAAGGTTTGGCTCAGGATTCCATGAATTTTGTACTAAACCGCCTGAGAATGTACAATTCAGCCAAAACCAAAGACTTCGCAAATGGAATGCCAATTGCAATCCGATTCTTTGGAATGCAAGGCAATACCTTCATTGATAAGGACTATGCAGCTTATGCAACCATATTGGCTGATGCCGGTAAATATCCGGAAGCTTTGGAACAATACAATAAAGTCATTACTGCCAATGCCGCCAAGCCTGAAACATTTAAGGAACTGGCTACCCTGTACACCAAAATGGGCGACTTTGCCAAGGCTGGTGAAACAACACTGAAATACATTGACATGGTTGGTGGAATTGATGTCGCTGAGGGTTCTGATTATTACAACATGGGCCGTTCTTGGTACAATGCCGGACAGGCACTTAGAAACGATTCAACGGATGCAGGAAAGGCTCTTGCAAAAGATTATTTGACCAGAGCGGATACGGCTTTCGGTGTGGTATCCATCAAGAGCCCGGCTAGTCACATCAGTTATTTGTGGAGAGGTCATACCAATGCAGCTTTGGATCCGAATACAACACTGGGTTTGGCTAAACCCCATTATGAAAAAGCGCTGTCATTAATCTTGGAGAAAGTCCAAAATGGTGCTGCCATTACGACCTATCGCAGGGATTTGATCAATATCTACCGGTATGAAGCTTGGTATTATTACGATATCATCAAGGACAAAGACAGTACCATTCTTTATTGCAATAAGATTTTGGAACTGGATCCTAGCAATGCGGATGCGAAGTCATTGATCGATTCTTACAACCCTCCGGTTCCAAAACCGACGACCATAAAAGGTACCAAGAGTAAAAAGACAACAGTGCCAGCAGCAACGGCTCCTGCCTCAACAACCGTTGTCGCACCTGCTCCACAAACCGGAGCGGGACCAAAAGTAAAATAAGTTTTTAGAGTACATATGCTGAAAGCTGTAATAAAAGGGTTCCGAGGCGCCCTTTTATTACAGCTTTTTTTTATTTGGAATGGTGCCCGAGTGTTAAATCCTCTTGTAACCGTAAACAGCATCCGCACCCAATTCCTCTTCAATGCGCAGCAGCTGATTGTACTTGGCCATGCGGTCCGATCGGCTTAGTGATCCAGTTTTGATTTGTCCCGAATTGGTTGCCACAGCGATGTCGGCAATGGTGCTGTCTTCCGTTTCGCCGGAGCGGTGAGAAGTAACGCTTGTGTAACCGTGACGGTGTGCCATTTCAATGGCATCCAATGTTTCAGTTAACGTACCAATCTGGTTCACCTTGATCAGGATGGAATTGGCACAACCTTCGGCAATACCTCGTTTCAGATAATCTACATTGGTAACAAACAAATCATCACCAACGAGTTGAACGCGGCTGCCGATTTTATCCGTCAATACCTTCCAACCTGCCCAGTCGTTCTCGCTCATACCGTCTTCGATGGAGTCAATGGGGTAGTTGTTAATCAGCGATTCTAGATAGGCAGCTTGCTGGGCTGAATTTCGTTTGGCACCTTGAGGGCCTTCAAATTTGCTGTAATCGTAGATGCCGTCTTTATAGAATTCAGATGCGGCACAGTCTAAGGCGATGTGTACGTCTTGAGTGGTATATCCTGCATTCTTAATGGCCTGAATGATCGACTCCAAGGCGTCTTCCGTGCCCTTGAGGGCAGGAGCGAATCCACCTTCATCACCGACGGCTGTGCTGAGTCCTCGGTCATGCAAAACTTTTTTCAAGGAATGGAACACTTCTGCCCCCATACGTAGACCTTCCTTAAAAGAGGTGGCTCCGACGGGGCGAATCATGAATTCCTGAAAAGCGATGGGAGCATCGGAGTGGGAGCCGCCATTTATGATGTTCATCATGGGAACGGGCAAAACAACAGTGTTTACTCCGCCAATGTAACGGTAAAGCGGCAGGTCCAGGTAATTTGCAGCAGCCTTGGCTACCGCTAAAGAAACTCCAAGCAGTGCATTGGCGCCCAGATTCGATTTGGTTTTGGTACCATCCAGATCCAGTAATTTGTGGTCGATTTCCGTTTGACGAAGCGCTGACATCCCTACCAAGGCAGGCGCCAAAATATTGTTGATGTTGTATACGGCTTTAGTGACTCCTTTTCCAAGGTAACGATCTTTGTCACCGTCGCGAAGTTCAATGGCTTCGTTTTCACCGGTCGACGCACCGGATGGAACTGAAGCACGGCCAAAAGCACCTGACTCAAGCGTGACATCAACTTCTACAGTTGGATTGCCACGTGAATCCAGAATTTCTCGTCCCAGAATTTTTTCTATCTTCATAATCTAAGGATGTTTTATACAGTTATTGCGTTTATTTGGCTACGAAGATACGCCATTAACCTTAATATAACAAGTAAACACTTGGAATATACCGATAAATAAAATCGATCTAACTCAATAGTAAACCTTTGGAGACTTCCTCCATTTTTTCTTCGCCTTCAAAGTGTTCGACAATTTGAAGGGCGAATTCTGCAGCGACGCCAGGCCCGGATGCGGTAATGATGTTGCCGTCCTGTACAACCATGTATTCAGAAAGAATGGCTCCTTTCAGGTGCATTTCAAAGCCCGGATAGCATGTTGCTTCTTTGCCATCCAGCAGCCCCAATTGGCCTAAGATCATTGGTGCTGCACAGATGGCAGCCAGAGCCTTGCCAGCCTTGGCGTGTTGCATGAGGGCCGCTTTCAGACCTTCATTTACGTTAAGGTTCTTAGTACCTGGCATTCCACCAGGCAAAACGAGCATCTCTGCATCCTCAAAATTGATTTCAGGATACAGGCAATCTGCTTCCACCGAAATTCCGTGTGCACCGGTGACCTTTAAATCGCCGGAAATGGAGACGCTTTTCACTTCCAAACCTGCCCTACGCAAAATATCGATGGTGGCGATGGCTTCGATTTCTTCAAAGCCAGGTGCTAAAAAGAGGTAAATGCACTTCATTGTTTCCATTATTTTAAACATTCTTTGTACGATTGAATCGTTTTTCTCAAGCCCAAATAAAGGGCGTCGGTTATCAGGGCATGCCCGATGGAGACTTCTTCCAACCAAGGGATGTAGTTGTGCAGGTAGGCTAGGTTTACCAGACTCAGGTCGTGTCCGGCGTTGATGCCAAGCCCTAATTTACGAGCCAAGGTGGCCGCTTCTATAAAGGGCTTGATGGCTACTGCAGGGTTCTTCGGATAAAGGGTCGCGTATGGTTCGGTGTATAGTTCAATGCGGTCCGCACCCAATTTGGCGGCGTTTTCCACATCGATGAGATCGGTGCCGATAAAGACGGAAGTACGGATGCCCTTGACGCAAAAGGCTTCGACAACTTCTGTCAAAAAACTGAAATTTTCTTTTGTATTCCAGCCTGCATCCGACGTGATGGCATCATGGGCGTCTGGAACAAGCGTCACCTGATGTGGTTTTACTTTAAGAACCAGGTCCATGAAGTCACGGGAGGGATAACCTTCGATGTTGAATTCCGTTTTGATGATGGGCCTCAATTGCAAGACATCCAGGTATTTGATATGCCGTTCATCCGGTCTGGGATGAACGGTGATGCCATCTGCCCCAAACGCTTCGCAATCCATCGCTACTTGGAGCACATCGGGGGAATTGCCACCTCTAGCGTTGCGCAAGGTTGCAATTTTATTGATATTTACACTTAGTTTTGTCATGTCACAAAGTTTTCTCACTTTTGCATCTGCAAGATAGGCAGACTGAACGTGTTTTGGTGCAAAGTTAGTTGCTTTTACCAAAGTTTGAACGTCAGAATGTTGCAAAAATCTTCTGTTTCCCAAAAATGTGATGCAATAAACCGTTAGCTGATGAAAGTCGCAATCTTTGGAAGTCCTTTCCAATCGGACAAGTTGAATCAGATTTGGAGCGTATTTGATGCACTTCATCAACTGAATGCTGAAATTCTGGTGCATCGGACTTTCTGGGATTTCCTTCGTTCAACGCTGATTAATGTTCCTGAAATTCAAGGAATTATTGATGAAGGAGACTTTACGGCCGATTTTGCGCTGAGTATCGGTGGTGATGGAACGTTTCTGCGTACGGCGCATCGTATCGGAAAGAGCGGCATACCCATTCTGGGGATCAATACGGGACGTTTAGGTTTCCTTGCAGATGTCGATTCCGTTGAGGTTGAGAGTGTTATGTTGGACCTTCATAAACAGAATTTCCGAGTTGACGATTTCGATTTGCTGCGACTTTCGGTCAATGGAGCCTTTCCGGCAGCGTATCCCTGCGCGTTGAACGAAATTGCCATTCTGAAAAGGGATTCCTCTTCCATGATCAACATTCATGTCTGGGTGAACGGGGAGTACCTGAATGGGTATCAGGCAGATGGTCTGGTCATCGCCACTGCGACGGGTTCAACCGCGTATGCACTGAGTGTCGGAGGCCCCATCATGATGCCTTCCACCAAGAATCTCGTCATAGCACCAGTAGCTCCGCACAACCTTACTGCCAGGCCATTGATTTTGGATGAATCCTCCATTATTGATTTGGAAGTCGAAAGCCGCAGCCAGAATTTTCTGGTCGCCATCGATGGCATTTCAGTCACCATGTCTTGCATCGACAAATTGCAAGTCACCAAAGCGGATTATACAATCAAGTCGATCAAGCGGCAAGGGAACACCTTCATCCATACGCTTCGCAAGAAACTTTTATGGGGCATCGACCCTAGGGGATAAAAGAATTAGCCAATCAACATTGGATTCCATTGATCCAGCCAATGGTTGGAAGGCTTTTCAGGCTCTTCTTCCAGCTCCATGTCCCCAATGGACTCCAAGTTGAATGCAGCAGGAACAACACAATGGTTGATCATAAATCGGTAGAATCGGATAAATGCCCATGCTGACCCGAACCCAAGTGTTAGAACTACCAAAAGGACATTTCCGATCAACATTTCGAATACTTCTCTTGTATTGGCATTGGAATGCAGGCTGAACTCTTGATCCCCTTTGCGAACAACAGTATGATTCACGGTGTAGTTGTATAAATCCCGAAAGTTCCAGATGTGGTAGATACCCAAGGTTAAAATGCCCAAAAAGAATCCTTTCAGATACATTTTGAACAAGTCTTTGGAGGTGCCGCTGTAACCAAAACGAAGACTTCCGAAACGTACATTTTCCATCAAGTACCGATACAATTGAGTTTCATACCAAGCGGTATAAATGCCCAACGTGAGTACAGACAGGATGCTGCCTCGCAGTGTAAGACCAGTCAGTTCGCTCAGTTTTCCATGATAGGAAGCTTTGATGGAGCGCCAGGTCGTGTTCTTGATGTAAAAATTCAAATCACCGTGAAGTAAAAGCGGTGTGATTAAAAATGCAAAGGAAAGGATGGTGATTGTTTTGACGAAGCTGGTGATGAGCGAGCCCTCACTTTTGGTGTACCCAATGATCATGCCTTCTACAAAAGCGATAACCAAAAAAATGAATACGGCTAAAAGCGTTCTCAAATAGCCCTTAAAGGCTGTTTTAGTGGTGCCCGCAAATTCAAAAGGGGAATTTCCAAGCCAGGTCTGAGACCAAAAGTAACGTGTTTCACGAACAATAGCCCTCGGGTATAGCAATGTCAGACTGACGATTGCCAGGATCACATCAACAAATAGGATCTTGAAGAAATCAAAACCCTTACCTTCAAATTTTAGAGGATTCATAGTTTTGTAGTTATTTACGGTTCATTTTTCCCTGATATCGAATTACTTCACCATTTGGAGCCATCCCTTCTGCCGTAATGGTATACGTACCCGTTCCGTCTGCTGTAAAAAAGAACAGGTCCGCTTCACCCAGCGCATTGGTTTTCAGATTGGGTTTCCAGTAAATCGTGCTTCGTAAGTCGGGAAGTGGATTTTGTTTGTTGGATTCCACTTGGTATTTTGGAACGTAGAATTCAGCCGGAAGCGAATAACCCAAGGGTAGGATCTCTTTCTGATTTCTTTCCAGGACAACGGGCTCAACGATCATTTCATTTCCTCGTTTTAGATAGACACAGATAACCCCGTTTGCCCCTTTGCTACCGAAAATGGCCGTTTGGGAAGGCTCTTTCAGGATATCGATCATCTTTACTTCATTTGCATTGATGTTGCGCAATTCCCCCATGTTGTAATTCATGTTATCAACCAAAACCAAAGGTTCTGCATTTCGAATCAAAACACCGTCTCCTGTCGAGTTAAGGGTCACCCCTGGAGCCATCATCAATACATCCAAAATGGAAGTGGCTGTTGAAAGAGCATCTTCTCCAATGGTATAGCTAGGATCCGAATACATGGAGCCACGTTCCTCGCGAATCTTTTTGAACGTATCTGTTTTTTTTGCAACCACAACCACTTGATCCAGCGTAACCGACATCATTCCATTCTGATAATAATACCGGTCACGGCTTTTTTTGAGGAAACTCTTCATCTGGTTGTTTTGCTTCAGATTATCCGGAAAGACGCATGAAATAGTGCATGTGGGGAAAGAATCTGGTTCGATCACCAGTTCAAGGAATTGTCCCTGTTTTTTCATTGCATCGATTCGTATGACTGTACTGTCTGGGAACTCAGGACAAAGGAATTCGAAGCGTCCTGCTTTGCCCGTGATCGCGCCGTCATAATGCATTTTCTTCAAAAAGAACATGGATACATTAATCCCAGAAAGGCCTCTTCTGGATGGGAAATTCTGAACCTTTCCATGAATGATTTGGCCGCGTTCCACTTCGAAGGCATCGCATTTGGCAAAGTTGCCCACCAATACTTCCCTGGAGTCGTAACGTTTCCAGCCTTGTGTGAGCATGAGTACATCCAATTCGCTGGAAGCATTTTTGTTTTCAGGTCTGAAATATCTGTTTGGATTCTCAATAAAACCTTTTAAATCCGACTGAAGCAGCATGTAGCTTTTAATGGTGGTCTCGGACGAGTCAATTCTGGCATCGTTGTCATCGGTGATACTGACGGAGAAGTTCCCTTCAATTGGATTTTCCTTGGAGTCTTTAAGGATCAAAGCTGCATGAACGGCATCCCTTTTTTTGTAATTGGTCTTGTCCAAAACCAAATTCACTTTGGCGTCGTCGTTACCATTCACATAAACCATGCGTTCGCTCAGGACTTCGCCTTTACCGTTCAGAAGCAATAGTTGGGTGACACCAGAATTCATACCGATACTGGAGAAGGTGTATTCAGAGATTTCAGGCGGGATGGTGGTTTGAAAAATGGGCAGTCCGCGAAGGCAGCCGATCAAGTAAAGGGTGTCTGTCCGAACCGATTGATCCGGGGTCAAGACCTTGATGCTCATAATAGAAGGTGTCTGCTGAACGCAAAGGGAAAAGTTGTTGGAGGAAACGTCTGGAAGCCGAACGGTAAGCTTTTGACCCCTGTTGTCTTCACAGAGGGCGGTGTAGGTTTTCCCAGTTTCCGGCTTCAAAATGATTTTTCCCATTCCCAGATGCGTGCTTTTAAATGTGGCCACTTCATTGTTGGTATTGTCTACTATCCGACCGGTGACATCTGCTCCTAAGCCATTGACTCCGATGGACTTGAAGCCAATAATCTGCATGTTGCCTGATATTAGGTGCCCCCCTTCAGGGAAGAACTGCACATCGAAAGTCGATTTTTCCTTGTCTTCTGATAGTAGGGCTGAATTACCCATGTTGCTGCTCGTCCGTTCATTGACCTCGATGCCAGTCAGCCCCATCAAACCATTTCCGATGTAAACGTTGCGACGGAAGAAGAAAGCCTCATCCATGTTGCGCATGAAATTGGTATACGCTCGGACGGAGTACCAACCTTCAGCGAGTTCAGGCGTCAGATCCATTTGACCAAAAAACAGACCCTCGTCCGTGGGGCGAATTTTTTTACGGATAATCACGTCGTTGTGGGCATTCAACAACTCCACGTAGATGTAACGGCTCAGGCTGAGTGGTGTATGGATGGCTGAGTGCACCATGTAGGCACGAAACCAAAGCCGTTCGCCGGCTGAATAGTAGGGCCTATCCAACTGAAGGTATACTTTTTCTTGTGGAAAGCTTTTAAGTTGGTTGGTCAGCCTGGTAATGGCAGTCCTGTTGACCTCTGGTATTGCAGGTGATGGTGGCGCTTCCTTTGAATCCTGTGCAGACAGAGCCAAAGAAAACAAACCGACAAGGCAACAAGCAAGAACTCGATTCATATTCTGAAAGATTATTGGGGGCGTATTTTTTCAACGCAGGCCGAAATTAGGGAATTATTTTGTCAATTGCACGAAAAGTGCCCGTTTTTGACGTTTTTTAGGGGTAGGATTTAAGGCAAACGTTCTACAAAAAATCGAGGCCATCCAAAAGGACGGCCTCGACAACAAATTCTGAAAAAAGAATACGTTATCTCTTTTCTTTGATGCGGGCTTTTTTACCGGTAAGACCACGCAGATAGAACAATTTGGCGCGACGAACACGACCCACTTTGTTCACGGTAATGCTTTCAATAAATGGTGATTCGAGGGGGAAGATACGCTCTACACCTACGTTTTCAGACATTTTACGGACGGTGAAACGCTTTTTCAAGCCGTGTCCGTTGATTTTGATGACTACGCCACGGTACTGCTGGATACGTTCCTTGTTTCCTTCACGAATGCGGTAAGCGATGGTAACCGTATCGCCGCTCTTGAAGGCAGGATGTTGTGTTCCTGTAGCGAATGCCTCTTCGGCAATTTTTAAAAAGTCCATGATGACATTTTTTAAGTTGAATCAATGGCGCAACATAACAGGCTACTCTATTTCCTGACAGCGATTACGCAAAGCGGGTGCAAAGAAAGCAAAAAAAACCAATATACGCAACTGTCTTGGAATACAATTGTTAGCTTTGCAGGACTAAAGCCCAAGAATGATGAGAAAATTACTCGCTCTGCTTATTTTGTTGCTTTGCCTGACTGGTCTTTCCGCCAAAGTGACGCTGAAAGCATATACACGGATGGCGGTCGATCAGCGGTACGACACGCTGGCACCGATAGCCATGACCCAGACCATGCAATCGTACAAAGTACAACTGGATAAGGTGGTGAACCGACCGATCGGCACCAGTGCCGTTTATATGGAATCCAAAGCACCGGAAAGCCTATTATCCAATTTTCTGAGCGATCAACTTTGGCTTAAAGCAGCAGAATTTGCTCCGAAAAGCGTGGATTTGGCCATCATCAATTTCGGCGGAATCCGAGCACCGCTGCCTTTTGGCCCGCTCACTGTTGGTGACATTTATCGGATCATGCCTTTTGAGAACGAGATGGTGGTTTTGGAATTGAAGGCTGCCGATTTACTGCAGCTATTGAACAAAATTGCAGAGGATGGCGGCGAAGGAATCTCGAATTGCAAGATTGAGGTGCTCAACGGTAAAATATCCAGTCTCTTGATTGACGGAAAGCCTCTTGACGAAACACGTACCTATTGGGTTGCCACCATTGACTACTTGGCCGATGGGAACAGCGGCATGACTCCCTTTAATAATGCAGTTAATCGCCTGGATACGCACCTGAAACTTCGTGATGCGTACATCAGCCAAATCGAGAAACTGACTGCTCAAAGAAAAAAAGTGACCAGCCAGCTTGACGGTCGAATCAGCTACTCTTTTAAATAAAGCCGGAAATGAACAAAATTTATCACCTATTTTTCTTTTTGCTGCTGTGCGTTTTGCCCACTGAAGCCGGAACACCACTTGTACTACTCCATACCAACGACACCCACAGTCAGCTCGAACCATATCGGTCCGATGACAAATACAATGCGAATATGGCCGGAATTGTTCGTCGAGGAGCCCTTATCCGAGAGGTTCGTGCCAAAGATCCCAACGTTTTGGTTTTGGATGCTGGTGATTTTCTACAAGGTACGCCCTATTTCAATCTTTTCAAAGGTGATGCAGAAGTAAAGCTGATGAATCAGGTCGGACTGGATGTCCTGACACTAGGCAACCACGAATTCGACAACGGCATTCCCTTTTTAGTCCATATTCTAAAGAAAGCCAACTTTAAAGTGGTCTGTTCCAACTACGATGTTTCCGAAACACTTTTGAAAAAGCTGGTGCAGCCCTGGTTGATTGTCCGAAAAGGAAAGCTACGCATTGGAATTGTTTCAGCCAATATTAGCCCTGACAGATTAATTTCAAAAGCCAATTTTACAGGTGTCAAATACTTGGATCCGTATCAAACAGCAGAAGAAAAAGCTGCCTGGCTGAAGGAAAAAAAGAAGTGCAACTTGGTGGTATGTCTATCTCATCTGGGATTGGACAATAAAGGAGAAGCCCCCGACGATCTGCATCTGGCTGAGCAATCAAAACACATCGATGTGATCCTTGGCGGACATTCACATACATTTATGCGCAACCCTGCAAAGAAAATCAATGCTGCCGGGGATACGGTCATCATCAATCAGGTCGGAAAAGGTGGGATTTACGTCGGAAGACTCGACTTGGATGTAGACTAAATCATTCAAATTGTACGGAGAAGACAATCAGTCTGGAAGTAATGGCGTCGAATGCGTTCGTGTATTTCAAAAAAGCATCACTGGATTGATCCGTTCGGTCATGTACCAGGATGTCACCCATACCCAGGCAGACCTTCAGCTCAGGAACCAACCTGAAATAAGGCATGTAGATATCACAACCGGCACCGATTTCCCAATACATGTTGATGGGTTGTAGCAAAAGTGGTTGCTGTTTGTCTCGCCCCATGTCAATCCCTGCACTCAAACCACTCATCAAATAAGGTCTGTAATTGTCAGTTCTTGCACCTCTGTATCGAAGGCTCAGCGGTACCAAAATGTAGTTTGAACGCACATTTGCCGTAACAGGAGCGCTACCTGCCAAATCTGAAACCAACGTAACATCTTTGCTTCCGAAATGGATGGTCGGGGTGGTGCGCAGACTCAGAAAGTTGGCAAGTCTCAGGTCAGCTATCACGCCAACTGAAAAGCCGGGGGTATAATTGTTGACGTTTCCGTACCATTTATCGCCGTTTGAATCGGTCGCTCCGGAATGATCCATAATCAGATCTTGTGAATGCATACCGATGGAAAAACCAAAGTGATACGGTTTAAGGTCTTCGTATTGCAAGTACTGAATTTTTCTCTGAGCAGTCGCCAAACTGAACGGTAATGTCAGCAAAAATAGGACCAAAAAGCTATAAATCAATTTATTCTTCATTCAACAAGCATCTCTGTGAGGAATAAACGACTTTTTGCATGAATTATTGCCGCTTTCTTTGCACACATACCAAAAATACGTACATTTGTCGAGCTAATATTTACTCATTAAACTCAATTGTATCATGGCTTATGTTATCAACGATGATTGCATCGCTTGCGGAACTTGCATCGATGAATGTCCGGTAGAAGCTATTTCCGAAGGCGATATCTATAAGATCGATGCGGAAGTATGCACCGATTGCGGCACTTGTGCAGACGTATGTCCCACAGAATCGATTCATCCGGTCTAATTTCCGGAAAAAAAACAAGTAAGGGATGTTGGAAACGATATCCCTTTTTTTTTCAAAAAAAAAGAGGAAAACAGTATTTAGTCGACCCTGATAAAGCACTCAATATATTGAATATCAGTGAAATAAATCGATAAAACCCTTTGATTATTAACCGAAAAGCCTTATCTTTATGTCATAAACCTGCAAATTTATGACGCTA
>Ga0247841_10001679_pt1 | contig 47798 bp, 51 predicted proteins | sample LaCruzMarch2015__2_FD_192410 | JGI IMG/M metagenome (GOLD analysis project Ga0247841, IMG submission 192410) | Freshwater microbial communities from meromictic Lake La Cruz, Castile-La Mancha, Spain - LaCruzMarch2015_18m | ecosystem: Environmental > Aquatic > Freshwater > Lake | place: Spain... | reverse complement strand
GTACACACGCTACCTCCCCGATGGCCGACTGCTCCGCACCCACACCTCGGCGATGATCCCCGTACTTCTGCCGCAGCTCCATGCCGAGAAGCTTGATGACTTCATCCTCTTCTGCCCCGGCATCTGCTTCCGGCGTGACGTCGTAGATCGGCAACACAATGGCGAACCCCACCAGATGGATATCTGGAGGATCAGAAAGGGCGAGCCACGACTCGAACGCTCCGCGCTGATCGAGATGGTCGAGACGCTCATCGACTCAATCATCCCGGGATATCAGTACCGCGCCAACGAGACCAGCCATCCGTACACCATGCACGGCATCGAGGTCGAGGTCCTCGTCAACGACGAATGGGTCGAGATTCTCGAATGCGGCGAAGCACTGCCCGGAGTATTGTCAGACGGCGGCTTTGATTCGAACGAGCATTCGGGCCTGGCCCTCGGAATGGGCCTTGACCGCCTGGCGATGATCGCCAAGGGCATCAACGACATCCGCATCCTGAGATCTCAGGATCCGCGAATCTCATGCCAGATGCTCAACCTCGACCCGTACGTACCCGTTTCCAAGTTCCCCCCGGTTCGCCATGACATGTCCGTCTCCATCGCTAGCGAGATGACCGACGAGGACGTCAGCGAGGCAATCCGAGACATCATGGGCGACGACGTCGACTCGCTCGAAGAGGTCACCATCCTCTCACAGACGCCCTACAACGATCTGCCTCCACAGGCGATCGAACGTCTGGGTATCAAGCCCGGTCAGAAGAACGTACTCGTTCGCGTCATTCTGCGTTCTCACGAGCGCACTCTGACGCAGGAGGAGGCGAACGCAATCAGGGACAATGTCTATCGCGCCCTCAACCAGAGCGGTACCGACGGATACCTGTCCTTCAACAACCAGTAGCAACACCTGTTGTGACTTCCCAACGGGCCGAGAGAAATCTCGGCCCGTTTGCTTTTTCCTATATTTTAAATTTTATTTGAAATAAACGAAACGGCGCCCCACAAGGGAGGCGCCGTGAAGCATCTACCAAAACCCAGACAACCAAACCCGACAGACTTCCGTCAGAGTGCTGGCAGTACCACTCTTACGAAGGTGATACTTGCCATGATCGCCGGAATAAAAATGCCATAATCTTGCTATTTACTCCTGTAAAGTCTAAATTATGATTATGGGATTTAAAAATATTTTATTCGACTGGTCAGGCGTAATCAGCAACAATGTCGACGATCATGTTGATCATGTTTCATATTTGTTTGAAAATCACGGTGTCAAAAGAATCACGAAGCGAGAGCTTAGAGCAAAATGGACCCAGCCATTTATGAAATTCTACAATCAATACATTCCCGACTGGACTCTCGACGAACATAAAAGAGAATATGCCGAGGCCTCGCATCTGTTTCAGACAAGGAGAATTTATCCGGGAATGCATAAACTAGTCCTAGAGCTCATAAAAGAAAAGAAAAACCTCTATGTCGTCAGCTCCGATCTCAAGACGCCATTTTACAATGAGTTGAAGCGCTATAAGCTAGAAAATTGTTTTAAAAAAATAATGCTTGAATCGCACGACAAGATTGAGGATCTCCTCTATCTGATAAAGACCGAAAAGTTAAATAAAAACGAGACTGTGTTTATTGGCGATACGACTCACGAAACGGAATGCGCCAAAAAAGCAGGGATCAAAAGTATTGCTGTGACATGGGGAATGACATCGCCGAGCCGTCTTAAAAATGCAGATCCCGATTTTGTAGCAAAAAATGTTAAAGAATTAAGATCTATTTTAAAGTGAAAGTAGATTGAATTCTACTTCAGTTAGACATGGCCACTTAGAAGCTTAAGTAATATTTCATCCTGAAAAAACTTAAAACTCACAAATAACGGGTTAAATTACCTTGATTAATTCAGTGACGGGGAGTACTATTTTGGCGAGTAAAAAATTATTTGAGTAGCACCTTAACAAATATTTCTAGGAAGTAGTCGAACCCCAGGAGGCTAACGCCATGGTTGACGAAGGAGATCTGCCGTTCCCAGTTGGAGGCATTCCATATTATGGCATCACCGATGCCATGGAAGCCCAGGGATACGCTCCGCCCTGTCCATACTGTGGTGAGAAGATGTTCCCCGCAGACGACCACGGCAGGTTCGCTTGTTTCTGCCAGGGTCTCACCACCGTTGACGGTGTCACCGGCCAGGAATTGCGCCCTAGGCGCATTCCGCAGGTCGATACCACGGGGATGACTGAAGAGCAGAAGGCCAAGGTTCCACCGATCCAACGCCTGGACGAACCTCCCACCGCGGACGAGGCAATCATTCTGTTCGGTGACCCTGACAGCCCCGAATATCAGGCCGCCACGCAGAGGATTGCCGAAGCCAAGAAGGAGTAGCTTCCGTAGGACACCCACCCGTGGGGAGCAGCGGTTCCATTACGCTCCTCCCCACTTCCTAGAAGTATTTGTTAGACTCGATCATAAAAATAGGAGTAGTTTGTTGGTATGGCAAAAAAGATAAACAAGAAAAACAAGGCAGAAGTCGACCCTTCTGCATCAGCTAATGCGAAGCATTTGCGGGCAGGAAACAAGCGGATAATGTATCTTATCCAGCAGGCGGGGACTCTAATGCTGATGAACAGAAACCACGTCCGCAATTTGGGAAATATTACTTTTGATACAATCGCTTCGCATAGCTTTCACGTTGCCATGATCTCGTATTGTATATCTAGGATGGAGGGCTTGTCGCACGAGGAGGGTCTGCAGGGATTGGCGATGGGACTTTTGCATGATTTACAGGAAGCAAGAACAGGGGACAATGATTTTGTTTCGAAGAACTATACAACTATGGACGAAGAACGTGCACTCAACGATCAGTTCGATGGCATCGATTTTGCAAAAGATTTAAAACGAGAAATTTTAGAATACGAAGCGCGAACAACTAAGATCTCAAAATGCGTTAAGGATGCGGATTCACTTGCACAAATGTATATGGAATGGACTCTCTCGTGGCAGGGAAATAAGCTCGCTGAAAAATGGTTCAAGGGAGATTTGATTTATCGCGTCCCTCATTTGCACACCAAGTCTGCTAAAACAATGATAAATCTGATCAGAAAATCCGATCCCCAAGAGTGGTGGTGGAGCCAATTTGTTGATAAAGAGGGCCCTGATTTAAAACATTTGAATGGGTGAAAATATTAAGTACTAGTGCCCTATATTTCCGTTTTATTAATAACTCGGCTTTTGGACTTGATTGAACTTCGTATTTTGTTCGGATAAAATATATTTATCATGAAAAATAAATTTCCTATCATTTACGCCTTCATTGACAGCCAGAACCTGAATCTAGGCACCTCTAAGAATGTCTATAAAAACAAAAAGCTCGCCTATGAAGGCTGGAAGTTGGACTATAGAAAATTTAGAACATATTTGAAAGATAAATTTAGGGTCTCAAAAGCATTTTTATTTATTGGTTATATTCCTGAACAGAAAAAATTGTATGAAGCTCTGAAGTCCTACGGATATTCACTTATTTTCAAGCCAACCGTAAAAGACGGTCAAGGGAAATCAAAAGGAAATATCGACGCAGAACTAGTACTTCATAGTGCGGCGATTGAGTTTGATAAATATGACAAAGCGGTTGTTGTTTCGGGCGATGGAGATTTCAGATGCTTGTATGAGTATCTGATAAAAAACAGGAAATTGTCTAAGATACTAATACCAAATCGCTATTCTGAGTCCAGTTTACTTAAAGTTTTTCAAGACTATAAAGTATTCATTATCAAGGATAGAGAAAAAGTTGAAAAAAAAGTATTAAAATCGGGAGGCGTTGCGCAGGACACGTAGTCAAGCGGTCGTTTCTCCCTAATGATTAAGTACATTTTATAAAATTTTGCTAATTTTGTCAATATAGGAAATGCGAAAAAGATTGGTGATAGATCCTCAAAGATCCTGCCTGCCCACCGTAGATATAGCGAAGGTGAAACTTGTCGAATAGATCAGAGATCCTGAGCGTAGTCGAATGGATTGAATTCTACTCCAGTTAAGCACGGCCCCTCACTGATGTTTCAATAAATTCACATTGCAAGTCGGGCTTAAAACCCACGAATAACAGGTTAAATTCACTTGATTAATTCAGTGATGGGGAGTACTATTTTGGCGAGATAATTCGGGGGAATAATGACAATAAATCTTAATTACAATGACTTTGAGGGCAAGAGTGGCAGTTGCCACATTGATAAGAAACCAGACACATGCCCGGTTTGTGGAGTTAAAATAAATCCTGAATTTATCTGTTCATATAAATTAAACGAAGATTACGGTGGCTATGAATACTTGGAGGTGGTATTTAAATGTACAGACCAAAAATGCAATCATCTGTTTGTCGGATATTACCATTCTTTTCGGGGCGGCCCAACGATAAATCGCGATCATTTCTCTCTTCGTTTTGCTAGTTTAAAATTCTACGAGACTAACGAGGAATTTCCAAAAACGATAAATCAAATCTCTCCTAAATTTTCAAGAATATATAATCAGTCCCTTCTCGTAGAAGAGAATGGCCTAAATGAAATTTGTGGTCCAGGTTACCGAAGGGCGCTTGAGTTTCTGGTAAAAGATTATCTGATATCCAACAGTCCGAAACTGAGGAATGAGATTGCAGAAATGCAACTTGGAGATGCCATTAAAATAATTCAAGACGTCAGAATCCAATCATGTGCCGAAAAAGCAGCCTGGCTAGGTAATGATGAAACTCATTATATAAGAAAACATACCGATAAAGATATTGAGGATTTAAAGACGCTCATAAAATTAACAACAAATTGGATTGATAGTGAAGTTCTTTCAAAGGAATATAGTAAAATGAAATCAGCTAATAAAAAAAATAACAATGCCTGAATTAAATTGGGTTGGAAAAGACGCGGTTAAAAATCACGATAAAGAAGTGCCTTTTAAATTATTAAGAAAGGTGCGAGAAATTTCTGTTGGTGAAAAATCAGAGAATCTAATAATTCATGGCGATAATCTTGAAGCGCTTAAAGCTTTGATGCCATTTTATAAAGGTCGGATCAAATGTATTTACATAGATCCGCCATACAACACCGGCAATGAGGGTTGGATTTATAACGACAAAAATAATTCGCCAAAAATAAAAAAATGGCTTGGCAAGGTGGTTGGCGGCGAGTCTGAAGATTTAAATCGCCACGATAAGTGGTTGTGCATGATGTACCCAAGATTAAATTTGCTGAAAAAACTGATGGCTAATGATGGAGTGATGTTTGTGCATATTGATGAATTTGAGTTCGCTAGTCTTAAATGCCTAGGAGATGAACTTTTTGGTTCAGAAAATTTTGATGCTCTAGTATGGAAAAAAACCGCTAATATTACTAATACCAAAATAATAAATAGAATTAAAACTTCTCACGAATACATTCTCATTTTTTATAAAGACAGAAAATCTGTGAGTTTTTCCAAAGTTAAGAATCGCACCAATTGGAATAAGGAATATTCAAATCCGGATGGTGACAAAAGGGGCGGTTATTTGCCTGGTATTATTTCTTTACACGAAGATAGATCGAGAAAAAATTCTGCAAATTTTTATAGCGTGAAATTACCAAGTGGCCGCATTATTACTCGCGAATGGTATATGCCCAAAGATGAGTATGAAAGACTCGTTGCGGATAATAGAATATATTTTCCAAAAGCTGGTGATGGCACTCCTAGAGTAAAGATATTTCAAAATGACGAGCAGTTTCAATATTGTAACTCAATTATTGAGGATTTTGGGACTTTTTCAGATGCTAAACGGGAATTGGAGGATCTTTTAGGAGAAAATGTATTTGATACACCAAAACCAAGGAAATTGGTCTCCGAAATGATTCGAATGAGTACTAAAAAGGATGACTTAATTCTTGATTCTTTTGCCGGGTCCGGCACCACAGGTCATGCAGTTTTAGATTTAAATAAAGAAGATGATGGTAATCGGAGATTTATTATGGTCGAGATGGAAGACAATGTCGCCAAAGATATTACTGCAAAGCGCATAAACAGGGCAATCGCCAAATATGAGTACAGGGATGGATTTGAATACTGCGAACTGGATAAACCGCTTTTTGATGAAAATGGCCAAATTGACAAAAGCTGCACATTTGAACAGTTAGCGACTTATATTTATTTTACTGAAACTCACACAAATATTGATAAAAAAGCATTAAGGAATAATTTTATTGGCGAGTTAGGGGAAACGGAGTATTATCTTCTGTTTAGAGAAAAAGGCAAAAATATTTTGGACGAAAAATTTCTGAAAGAATTGAAGCAAAACGAAAAGAAAAAAATTATTTATGCTGATAGTTGTCTAATTGACGCGGAAACGCTGGAAAAATATCATATTGTTTTCAAACAGATTCCTTATGAAATTGAAAGGTATTGAATGGAATTAAAAGATTACCAAAAACGAGCTTTAGACACAATCGGTGAATTTCTGGCATTAACTCGCGAATTTAGTGGCCGACACGATCGAGCTTTTCGTGAATTGCAAGAAACAAAAAGCGAACCCGGCATACTGCTACCTCCATATAACAATTCTTTTAATGTGCCGTTTGTTTGCATCAAAATTCCAACTGGCGGTGGCAAAACATTTGTAGCCTGTCATGCCGTTCAGAAAATTATGCAAGAATATTTACTCGAGAAAAACGATAAAGGCATAATTGTTTGGTTTACTCCTTCTGATGAGATTAAATCTCAGACATTAAGAAAACTTAACGATAAAAAAGATCCTCACCGCCGAGCATTGGACGAAGCGTTTTCAAATAATATCAAAATTTTTTCAAATGAAGAAGCGCTTAGAATAAACGAATCAGATCCCCAAAATGACCTTTGTATCATCGTTGCCAGTTTGGACGCTTTCCGAAAAGAAGAAAGCAAACGAGATAAGTATAAAGTCTACAAAGAAAACGGCGCACTAATGAGTTTTTTCAGCCATATAGATGATGATTCAAAACTCGAGAAGGATGAATCTGGTCCGATCAATTCTTTGGCAAATGTTATCCGGTTGTATAATCCATTGATTATTGTCGATGAAGGGCACAGGACTAAATCAATTATCTCAGAACTGTCACTAAAAGATCTTAATCCAAGTTTCATTTTGGAATTTACTGCAACGCCGAGGAGTGGTAGCAATATTCTAGTCGATACCAAATCCCAAGAATTAAAACAGTCTCAAATGGTAAAAATCCCTCTGGTACTGGAAAGCAAAAAAGATTGGAAAGAAGTTATTGGCGATGGAATTAACCAAAGAAAAGAATTGGAGAAAATTGCCAAAAAAGATAAAGATTATATACGCCCGATTGCATTGTTGCAAGCTGAACCGAATACTAAGGAAAGGTCTGTTACCGTTGAAGTAATTAAAAAGTATTTGATCGAGGATTTAAGTATAAGCGAAGAAGAGATTGCAATTAAAATTTCTAACAAAAATGAACTGGAAGGGCAGGATTTATTTAGCAGGGATTGCAAAGTTAGATATATTATTACTATAAACGCATTAGCAGAAGGTTGGGACTGTTCGTTTGCTTATGTTTTAGTTTCTGTCGCAAATCTCGGCTCAAAAATTGCAGTTGAACAGATTTTGGGCCGAATAATTAGGATGCCGTACGCCAAAAAACGAAAACTTGATGAATTAAATAAATCGTATGTATTTGCCTCAGCAAAAAACTTTCAGGAAGCTGCTGAACTCATTATTTCTGGACTGCAAAAAAATGGCTACACAAGCAGAGACATTCAAAGGGCTGGAGACAAGGAAGAAAACTTATATATTGGCAGAAATATCAATTTTGAAGAGTTTGGAGTCCCAACATTTGCTGCAGATGATAGAAAGTTGCAGTTTGGAGAGGATTTGATTGGGGCAGAATTTGTATTGGCAAAACAAGACTATGAAGTTGACTTTATGATTCCGATGAGTGAAGACGGCAAGGGCGAAATTGATATTAACAGTGAAGGTGAGTGGTTTAAGGGGCGCGTGAAACAACTTAAATTGCACTTTCATAATGATACTGAAACGGCTGACTCTCTTGCAAGATGGATAGATCATCACATTAGAATTCGTGAGGTAAGTCAAAATGATAAAGTTGAATATATCAATAAAGTAATTAGTTTCTTGATAGAACAAAAGAAAGTTGCTTTTAGGGATTTGTCGCTGTTCCGATATTTGCTCAAAGAAAAGATTGAAAAGAAAATTAAAGATATTATGGGCATTGTTGCAAAAGATAATTTTGACCTAATGCTATCAAGGTCGCAACTAAGCTTAAAGATTTTTGACAATTTTCCAAAATAAATTGAATTGTCCAGAGAGCCGATAAATCAGGAATATGAGCGAAGTTACTACGATAAAGTCGAAAAGTTAAATAAAGAAGAATTTGATTTTATTAACAAGATGGACTTGGAAGAGCTAGACAATATTAAATTCTGGATTAGATGCAGAGAGCGCCAACCCGATTCTTTTGCATTGCAAGGTTGGGAAAATAGAAAAGTTTATCCCGACTTTATTGCTTTAACTAAAGTTGGTAACATTCTGGCATTCGAGTGGAAGGGTGAGCACTTGATCGATAGCGCAGACACGGAATACAAGACTAATCTGGGCGAAGTATGGCAAAAGCTCGGTAAAGGCAAACTATACTTTAGAGTTGTGACAAACGAGAACGTCGACAAAATTTTAGAAGAAGTCAGATTAAAATAAGAATGGCTTAAGGAGCTTGTCTATTCTGCAGTTTACGAGACGGATATTAAGCATTAGTCTTAAAAATGAATAAAAATTTAGGCGAAGACCAAAGCCTCCCATGGGACGACGTTGAAGCATCGCGCCACGACGAGAAGCTGCAAACCAAGCATCCGATCAGTGAGGCAAAGCAATATTTTGCCGAAGCGAGTCCCTGCCTAGAATGCCGGATGCCAGCTGAGAAATTAACATGGTTTTATTTTCGAAGTCCAGACGAAACGTGGGATAATTTGTACAGGACAGAGGGCTGGATCGCCGTTTGCGACAAATGCTACACGCAGGTCAACTATTTTCCAGAAATAATTAACTAGGCTAATTTATGGACTATCAAAAAACATACACCAACTACAAACGCCCACCGCTATCGCCACCACCATATTTATTTGGGACAGTTTGGCCACTTCTGTATTTACTAATTATCATTTCTTACGGATATATTTTTTGGCAGGCGATTAATGGAAACATCGCCGGATCATTAACTATTCCATTTATCATTAATCTCATCGCCAACGGATTATTTACTTATTTTCAATTTAAACTCAAAAATAATTTACTAGCGACACTCGATATTATCGTCGTTCTAGCAACAATAATTATCAGCACGATCGTTATCTGGCCGATTTATCACTGGATAGTGTATTTACAAATCCCGTATTTGCTCTGGGTAACATTTGCGACCTATCTACAGATCGGCGTGACTGTATTAAATAGAAACAAATCATGAACGAAAAAATTTATACCATCTCGGGCGTAATTTAAACCTCAATTAACATCATCCTGCTTTTACTCTTGATCTATAAATAAAAAATTTATTCAGAATATTTACTTGAATTCAACCCTAATCGAGCATATTATTGAGTTAGATAAATTTCTTCGCTATCTTAATATTTTTTAACATACTTTTTTATACCCTTAAAAAAAACTTAAATAGTAATTAAAAAGAGGTTGCATGTCATATCTAATCCTTGCAGTGATATTCTACATCTGGGTAATAGGAGTGTTTGTTTTAGTGGCAACTGGGACGATCTCGATTGACTATCAAGCTGCACTAAGTTTCTACGTATTCGAGCTAACCTTTCTCATAATCGCGATAATTTTAACTGTAAAATACTTCAGGAACAGATGAGTCAACCTTTTCCCGATCGAGATGACACTAGAGTAAACAAGAACATAACAAAACTAAAATAAAGTCACAAAAAAATTTTATCTACGACGACTTTTTAAACATGCTGTATAAAATAAGAAATTACGTTATCTACGCGCTTGCTATAGCAGGCGGAGTTTCTAGTTTTGCAGTTGCGTTTATTATCGCAAAAAATCCAAATGTGTGCGATGGATTCGCCCCCTTCGGCAGTTGTGCTAGGTTTCAGACTTTGCAAAAAGTACAATATACTTGCTGGTATGTCCTCTCGGCAATAACAATTATTTATTTCTACATATTTTACTTTAACTATTTTGCAAATTTTTTTGCAGAGAAAAGTTATAAAAGTATCGGAGAATTATTTATATTTATTCTACTGTCGTTTTTCACCGTTTTTTCGGCGGTGATTATCGTTTTGTATATCCTCTCTAATCCACCTATTGCCCAGTTCATAGTAGGATGACAGGGGACACCCTGAAGATTAGCGTCAGAGAAACTGTCTGGATTGCCGTTTGCGACAAATGCAACACTCAGGTCAACTATTTTCCGGAAATAATTAACTAGACTAATTTATGGATTATAAAAAAAACATACACCAATTACAAACGTCCGCCGCTATCGCCCGCATCCTTCCTTTTCCTAGTCACAACGATCAAAATCACGATAATAGCCAAAATCAAACCTAGAATTGAATAGAAAACTGTTGGTGTCAGGAAAGACCCAACTGCTCCACTGAGCCCAAACATTCCTCTTTTACGCTTGGCATAATCATCTGCAATCATCTTGAGTATTTGCTCAACTTCTTCGTCGGATATTCCACTATTATTCCCTGATACTTTATTGGAGGCAGCAATCTCGCTGTCGGGGACATATGCATTTGTTGATTTACTACTACTTGAATTAGAAGATGACCTGGAGCTGGGTGAGCCCGAGGCGATTGGACTTGCTCCGCCAATAATATTACTTGAATTGGTATTGGCAGTATTATTTGGGTCAGATGCTGATGGCGTCTCTTCGGCAGCCTCGCCAACGGGCTGCTGAAGTGAAATCCCATCAGAATTTCCCCTAGTTAAAAAATAAAAATCTTTATCTCGCTCAATATTTCCCCCAACAAAAGCATAGCCCGCCGGATTGCAGCTCGAACTATCGTTGATATACCAGTCTATCGCTGAGTTATTAAGTGGCTCAACTGTCAAAAAATACTCGGAACCCGCTGTGACGGGCGCCTCACCAAAATCGACCTCCACCCACCATGGATCTTTATTGATGACAATTGTTTTTTCGTAACTTGACGAGCTCCATCCCCACCACGCCCTCTCGATTTTAACTTTTGCTTTTGCAGTATCACCACTTGTTGACCTTGCAAAAATAGCAATCTTACTAATATGACTGACGGTTGGCTTAAATACTTGGCCATGGAGGGTAAATCTTATCGGAACTGCACGGCCCTGCCCAAGTGGATCCCCGTAGCAAACCTGATCAGTGACATCACTTGCCAGAGCAAGGCTAGGAAAGATTATGAGAGCACAAAACATCAATATCGAGATGTAGTATTTTTTCATTGATTAAATTATAGCCTTTCTATTTGTCCGATCAAATATAGCTAGCATTAATATTATGCCAGACTAGATCAGGAATAGGCAAGAAAAGGTTGATGCGATTCTATACTAAAGATAAGTAATTTTTAGAAAGTGCGTAAAAAATCAATCATCGACAAGCTAATTATCCAATAAAGTGCTATATTCAAACCAGATGGGCAATAAGAAAAACGCGAGTAACTATTTGCTGAAAGCTGAAAAAACATATGAAAGACTTTTCAAAAGACGAAGCAATCAAAATCGCTAAACGATTTATTAGCGAAAAATTATCATCTGAGGTTTGGTACAAAAATATCAAGGAAGATATCAAAGCGATTCTTCTCTATGGCTCGCGAGCCAAGGAAACCAACCGTATCGGCTCAGATATTGATGTCTTAATTATCCTGCCACTAGAGGCTGAGCAAAAATACACAAAAGGGGAGTACGTAATTTATTTTGAAAGCTATGAGATGAATGTCGTACTTCGATCAATAGAAAAACTTCGAACTATCGACTTTAAGACCGATAAATTTCAAAAAGAAATATTTCGAAAATCAGAATTTATTCTCGAAAATGACGGGGAAGTTCGAAAGTTATTGAAAACGTAATCCGAGCACTGTGCTAAAATCATTACATGAACCAATCAGATGCTCTTAAAATTCTCAAAACCGGCGCCAATGTTTTTCTAACAGGGGAACCCGGATCGGGCAAAACCTACACGATCAATCAATACGTGTCGTATTTGCAAAGCCACGGAATTGATCCTGCGATCACTGCTTCCACTGGTATTGCCGCTACACATATTGGCGGCATGACCATTCATTCTTGGAGCGGGATCGGCATCAGGAGCAAATTAAGCAGCGCCGATCTGAAGATGATTGCCACTAATCAATACGTAAAAAAGCGAGTCAGTAAAGCGGACATATTAATCATTGATGAAATCTCAATGTTGCCGCCACAAACTTTGCAGATGATCGATGCGATCTGTCGCGAAGTACGAGCAAATCCTGAACCGTTTGGCGGGATGCAAGTTGTTTTGGTAGGGGACTTTTTCCAGCTCCCGCCAGTCACCAAGCAGGCTTTCGAGCCAGATTCGCAAGAAGAAATGTTTGAAGAAAAGCCGATGAAGTTTGCCTACAATTCGAGCGTTTGGAAACAGGCCGAATTTGTGACTTGCTATATCACCGAGCAATACAGGCAAGACGACAGCGCACTCCTCTCACTGCTATCGAAAATTCGCACGAATAAGTTCGACAACATCGCGCTTGCTTCACTTGAAAAAAGGAGGGTTAGTCCGTCCGAATTTCCCAAAAATGCACCCAAACTCTACTCTCACAATCTTGATGTTGACTCAGTTAATGCAGACATGCTAGAAGAAATGCCAACTGAAAAAAAGCATTTTCAAATGCTAACTCGCGGTCACGAAAAATTAGTAGCTGTTATGAAAAAGGGCTGTTTGTCACCAGAAAATCTATTTCTAAAAATAGGCGCGGCTGTGATGTTTACCAAAAACAATCAAAAAGATGGCTACGTAAATGGAACGCTGGGAACTATTATCGATTTCAATGAAGATGGACTGCCGATCGTTAAACTCAGAAACAACCGCGAAGTTGAAGTCGATTATTCCGAATGGACAGTTGAGGAGGACGGCAAGATCAAGGGAACTCTGGTTCAGCTGCCCCTACGTCTCGCTTGGGCGATCACCGTTCATAAATCTCAAGGCATTTCACTTGATGAAGCGATTATCGATCTGTCAAAAGTTTTCGAATTTGGGCAAGGATATGTTGCACTGTCTCGAGTTAGAAGACTAAGCGGGATACATATTATCGGATGGAACGAAGTAGCTTTTCAAGTTGACCCAGAAGTTTTAGAAATGGATGCGGAATTTCGCTCTGATTCAGATCAGGCGCAAAAAGGTTATGATGGTTTTTCAGATGGCGAAATTATCGAAATGCAAGATAGTTTCATCAAGTCCTGCGGTGGGGAATTGGAAGTTGAAAATGTTGAGCACAAAAGTAATGCTAAAAAATTATCGACATATGATCAAACACTTCAAATGTGGAATGAAAATCACACAATTTCTGAGATCGCAGATTTGAGAGAAATTTCTGAAAAAACAGTTTTGGGACATCTCGAAAAGTTAGTAAAAACCGGCAAGATCAAAAAAGAAGAACTTATCGGCGCGCTGTCGCCAAATGCAATCGAAGCACTTTCTGAAATTCAAAATACTTTTAGATCACTAGAAACTGAGAAGCTCACGCCAGTTTTTGAAAAGTTAGCCGGTAAATTTTCATACGAGGACTTAAAACTCGCAAGAATTATGATGTAAGATCTACATTCATAATATCTACTTCTCGCAACGAAGTCCGATTGCACTTAGAACCAATTAGCAATACAATTAATGCAATAAATAAGGGGGTATATATGAACAAACTTTATTTCATGGTACTAACGTTAGTTTTTGTACCAGCTCTTGCACTTGCACAAAACAGTGCAGTAAACGGCAATACTAGCAATGACAGCGCCTCTACTCAGGCGCAAAATCAGAATGAGGTTCAAACACAAACGAACAATCCCGAAAATGGAACTCAAACTCAATCACAGACACAATCACAAATCCAAAGCCCAACCACCTCAGCGACACATTCACCGATTCAGCTAAGACAAAATTCCTCGATTCAAAATAGGACTCAGATAGCCGATGCGGTTCAAGCAATTATTCAATCGTCATATCAAATAGAAAATACCGGCATTGGCGAGCAAATTAGAGCAATGGCTCAAGCGCAATCACAAAACAACCAAGCGATCGATGAGTCAGTTGATGTAGCGGCAGCACGGACAAATTTTGCAAAGTTTTTTGTCGGGCCAAACTACAAGGAGCTTAAAAATGCTAAGCAGATAATTGCGCAAAACAACCTGCAAATTGCCAATCTAGAACAGATTATCGCCCAAGTGACCAACGAAGCTGAAGCCCAAAATTTGCAGAACCAGATAGACCTTCTCAACCAACAACAAACTTACCTAGCGAGTGATTTGAATGAAATGACAAAAGGATTTTCGCTGTTTGGATGGCTTAACAAATTACTCAATAACTACTAAGGAGTGGATAAGTGAAAAATTTCTTTATAATACTTTTAATTGCAGTATGCATTGGTCTTGTAGGGTATTTGGTTTATTCTTTGACAAATGAAAATAAAAAAAATACCGCAAGTGTTAACAATGAGCAAACACAAGCCCAAGCGCAGATCGACAAAGATAACTGCGTGGCTGACGACTGTTTGTCTGTTTCGAATTTGGAATATCCGGTCGCCACGCTTTCGACAGAAGTACAAACAGCAATTAAAAGCGCCATCGATGATGAGTATAAAGCATACTCGACTTACGACTCTGTGATCAAAAAAATTGGCAATGTTAGGCCATTTTCAATGATAATCAGAGCAGAGGAGCAGCACATCGCATCGCTTAAGGCCATTTTTGATAAATATGGAGTGGCGATACCCGACAATCAATATCTGGGTAAGATTGCTTCTCCCGCAACTCTTAGCGCCGCCTGTTCACTCGGAAGCGATGCCGAAATAGCAAATGCTGCTCTCTACAGAGAAACACTGATTCCAGCAGTCACAGCTCATTCTGACATAACTTCAGTTTTCAACACGCTAATGAAGGCATCACAAGAGAAACATTTGCCCGCATTTGACAAGTGTAGATAGCTCAAATTATTCGCCAGTAACACCAACCTAAAATATCCAAATACAGAAAAAGCGCTCCGGATACTCCGGAGCGCTTTTCGCAGATTATTGGGCGACTCTGCCCATTCCTCTACCTTTTCCGTTACCGGCTCCACCCATATAAGACTGAATCTTAGTATGGTCTATGCCGTTATCATCCATCCACTTCTGCATCTCTTCTCGGTTTTTAGTACTTTGTGCTCTTAACTCATTTCGCTTCGCAACTAATGCGTCTTTTTGAGCCTGAGTAATTGCACCATCTGTGACAGCCTGATCAAGCTTTGAGTCTCGCTCGGCTTGTCTAGCTTGTTGACGTTCGGCATGGACTTCATCGGCCACTGCCTGAACATCATTTTGCGAGAGATTAAATTTGCTTGCGATCTTTGAGACTAATGAATCAGAATTACCATTTCCATTGCCATTGGCTGCACTTGCAGCCGATACTCCTGCAAAAGCAACTCCTGAGGCTATGACTGCTGCAATTGCAATTGTTGTTAGGATTTTTTTATTTTTATTTTGCATAATTGTCCTTTATTACTTGTTAGTTTCGACCGCTCACTGATGATAAATTAATATCCTGAGAAATAACTTAGTTGATCAAAGTTTATCCCCTAAACCAAGATCTGATAAAATATACCTATGGATAAAGACAATCAAAAATTATCGAGCCCGCCAAGTTTCTGGAAAATCATCGGCCCGAGCATCATTTTGCTTGGACTGGGGCTCGGCTCGGGAGAATTAATCCTATGGCCATATTTAGTCTCTAATTTTGGACTGGGAATTATATGGGCAGCGGCAATCGGCATCACTTTCCAATACTTTATCAATATGGAGATCGAGCGATATTCACTCTTGAGCGGCGAAAGCATTTTTGCAGGTTTCTCAAGACTTTCAAAAAAACTTCCGTACTGGTTTATCTTTTCAACATTTATCGCTTGGATGTGGCCGGGGATAATCGCAACCAGTGCGAAAGTTTTTTCGGTTGTATTTGGCATAGGCTCATATCAGGTTATAGGTATCGTTTTATTAATTTTAATTGGCTTACTGCTGACTACCGGACCAAAGTTATACAAAACAGTTGAGACATTTCAAAAATATCTGATCTTTATCGGTGTACCTACGATCGCTATTATCACCTTTTTTCTAGCCAAGCCTACCGACTATTCAGCGCTTGTTAGTGGATTAGCAGGGATTGGAGACGGCTACAAGTTTTTACCAATTGGAATCCCTTTGTTTACATTTTTAGGAGCACTAGCTTATTCGGGTGCTGGCGGAAACCTCAATCTTTCTCAGTCTTTTTACATCAAAGAAAAAGGCTACGGCATGTGCAAGGGGTCAAAAGGAATCACAAGTGTGCTAACCGGAAAAGCCGAAAATGTACGAATTTACGGGTCACCTGCAGATTTTGATGACGATGAAAATTTCAAAAACTTCAAAAAATGGTGGAGGGTTATCAATCTTGAACATTTATTAGTTTTCTTAGTAACAGGATTGGCGACTATTCTTCTTCTGGCGCTTTTGGCTTATGCGACAAGTTACGGCTCAACAACAGGAGAGGGGATAGACTTTCTGATCAACGAGTTTCAAATGATCACAATAATGCTAGCTCCATCTCTGGGCGCATTGTTTATGGTCTTGGTCGCCACTATGTTATTTGGCACTCAAATGACGGTTCTAGACTCGACGAGTAGGATCATTGCAGAAAATCTCGTTATCATAAAAGATAAGCTCAATTTATCAAAAATCTATTATCTAATTTTGTGGATTCAGATAATCGCGGGAGTAATAATTTTCGCAATCGGATATTCGGACCCTGTCAGTCTCGTAGTTACGGGTGCCGTCATAAATGCTGTCGCGATGTTTTTTCATATCGCAGCAACCTATTTGCTCAATAAGAAATTTCTACCCATCAGATATCAGGCAGCTTTGTGGCGCAAAACCATTATCATGATTGCTTGGTTTATGTTTGGTCTATTATCCGTCATGGCAATTTCCAGAGCTCTGTAAATGATGCCTATACCTGTCGCATCGTGCAACTGGGTAGACTTAAGAGCCAAAAAACATGTATTCATGAGCTCATAGGTGCATACTACATACAAACCTGAAGTTATGTGCTATAATAAAAATGCATTTTAGTATAAATCAAATGGAATAGTCGAACTATTTGCTTATACGAGATAAATGCAGAAATTAACAAAGATTATTATGCAAACAGGAACAATCAAAAGATTGACAGACAGAGGATTTGGTTTCATAGCTATCGAAGGAAAGGAAAAAGATTTATTTTTCCACTCCAACGAGCTTAAAGGCGTAACTTTCGAAGAGTTGAGAGAGGGCGACAAAGTCCAATTCGAAATTACAGCTGGCCAAAAAGGCGACAATGCTACCAACGTCTCAAGAGCCGAAGCTTCAGCCGAATAATTTATTATTCAAAAACAAAAACACTCCATCCGCCAGTTGGCGAAAATCGGAGTGTTTTTGTTTGGAAAGCTTATTGATCTATACTATGACGCACATACCAACATCTCTTTAAATCTCTTATCAATCAGAAGAATTGTGGATATAATTAATATATGGAAGAAAAGACGGACCAAAATAATCAGTCTGTCAGGCCTCGAAAAAAAATGCCGCTTGTTTTGATACTCGGATTAATTATTTTTGTAATATTTGTATTATTTACCCTCATGAAATTAAGCTATCTTGCATACTATGCAAACGAGTCCGCAACAAAAACCGCCACAAACACCGAGTCCACAACTAAAACAATCGAAGCAACTTCGTCAAAAACCGCAACCAAAAAATCTTCTCTAACCAAAACAACGAGTAATCAACAGTCAAGCCAGCAGTCGTCAAGCGATACAAGTAAGAAAAATATGATTGAGTATTTTGTCGATACGGCAGTCTATGACTACACAAAACGAGAGTTTTTTGTGACCAGATGGAATCAATCTGGAGTGTCTGTTGGCGTTGCCGAGGGAGAATTCACATCCTCGCTAAATTCTTGCCTAGAAGGATTTATCTCCGATTTTAATGGGCAAAGCTCATCCGCCAAACTGCATCGCGACGATACAGTTAGTCTCGGTCAGCCAAATATTAAGATTTACTATTGGAGTGATGCCGCTTTCAAACAGCGAGCGGGAGATATCGACTATGGCTACACAGAATGGATACACAAAGACGATAAGTCACTCCAAAGATCAATGTTGTTTTTGTCCGAAGAGATTATGAATATTGACGAGGCGGTCCGTTGTCAGGTTATTAGACACGAGATGACGCACGCAGTTGGATTTTGGGGGCACTCAAACGTATTTTTTGAAGGAATAATGGCTCAGCCCAAAACCCGATATATCTATCCGGAAGAAGACAAAAGATTGATAAGAATGCTTTACAACTCAGGAATCCCGATCGGATCAACCTCTCAATCGACTCGCGATTTTCTTGAAAATAATAATTGGTAATACCTAAGCCAACTCAAATACATTTTTTTGGTTGACTCGAAATATTTTCTAGATCATACTTATATTAATAGGAATAAATTTGGAGGGGAATGAAAAAGATAGCATTTTTAGTATTGTCCGTGTTAATGATTAGTAGTTTAAATATTAATACCGCCTTCGCTATAGACGGATCACAAGACGCAAACTGTGCCAATGTCGACCAGTATGGATTCATTAATGTTGGTCTGAATGGTCCGGATGAGCAAACATTTACCCCGAGCTACGATCGATTTACTGGGGCCACCTTTCTCTGGGGAGGCCAGATGACGGGCGTAGATGGAATCAATATCTCGCTTATCAATTCGATAGGCACAGTAGTTGGAACCAAAACAGTCTCACCATCCATAAATGGTGGACCAGTTACCCGAGACTGGACTCCAGATAGCCCTATTTCCGTGAGAAAGGGTGTAACATACAAATTAAGAGTTGAAAATCCCAATGGAGCCGATCTAGTCTGGTATTCCGGAATGAATGATTGCTACTTGGGAGGAAATGCGAGACAGGGGAACACTGACAAAAATTTTGACTTTGGATTTTCGACCTATGGGTTCGATGCACCGGTCGCAACCGCAACACCAGCCGAGGCAACACCTGCAGAGACAGCAACAGTAGCTTCTACTCCAATCTCAAATACCTCACTTAACACAGGTTCTTCGGCAGGCACAGGCGCTGCACCTTCGACAAATACTTCATCGTCAATCTTAGAACCTACAGCCCTGCAAATCGAACAGATTACAGTTGACGATAAGCCTGTTCTGCATTTAACGTGGAGTGCATCAAAAACAACCAGTATCGACGGGTACAAAATTTTCAGAGCAGAAGGAGATAGCACAACATTTAAGAATACTGCAAAAGTAACCAGTAAAATTGTTGAGTTTAAAGATGGCGAGATAGAGGTGGGCAAGACCTACAAATATCAAGTTCGTGCCTACAAAGGGACCTCGGAGTCAAAGAGCTCCAATATTGTCTCGAAGTCAGTCGAAGCAGTCGTAGTGGCCTTAGTCGCAACAATTACCGCAACCGAAACACCTATAGTCTTGCCTGTTGTTAATGACGATGATTCAAATTGGCAATACTACTTTATTGCAGGAATCCTACTACTTATCGCAGCCTTGGTGATCCTTTACCGATTCAAGAAGTGGCCATTCAATAAGAAGAAGAAAGATGCAATAATTTAATACGCGTTAAAATTAATTGTTAATAAAAGGGAGGGTGTGTGGAAGAGGAAAAGAAAGCAAAAAAGGGAATGCCAGGGTGGATATGGGTTGTAATTGTCATCGCAATTGTAGCTATAGGCGCAATATGGTTCTTTACAAAAGGGGAGAGTTCAGATTCTAGCGACAGTCAGTCAACAGCAACAGCTACGTTTACACCAACGATACCTGCAGGATGGACCGGCTTTACGTCAAACAAATATGGCTTTAGCATGTCCTATCCAAGTGATTATTCCTTAGCAGAAGGCGCAACAGGAACAATCAAACTAAGTAAGGGCGAAACAGAAATGGTTGATATGTATGTTTACGCGACAAATGGTGATGGGGACGGAATGATGAAGTCTCAGGAGGCAATGTTCACCGATGAGACCAAAGGCTACATGATCATGGATGAAGTGATCCAAACAAAGGTCGCAGGATTAAACGCTACAACCGTCAATGGTAAATTTGGCAAAAACGCAGGCATTAGCCAAACTCACGAAGGTGTTACCGGCGGATCATGCTTCTTCGTAGAAGGCGATAGGCAGTTCATATTTGACTCCTACGACAATGGAGATGCTACTGCCCAAAAGAATTTCACGGATATACTCGCGTCGATAAGCTTCTAAGATAGATATAAAAAGCCCTGTCTGCCGATAGGGCTTTTTATTATGAGCAAAATTTTCCAATAAAATGATATAATTGCAAAAAAGGAGAAATATGAATAAAAAGAAGTTAATAATAATATTCTCGATAATTATAGGAGTTTTGTTAGTGGCAGCGGTACTTTTCTTGATTTTTAGAGATAAAAATCCAAATGATAATACTTTAGTAGTCGAAACAGCAACAGCCGAACAAACGCAGACAATCACCATTACGCCACTTGCTAGCCTGACCGCAACAAAAACCGCTACAAAGACCGCGATTGCAACAATTACTGTCGCAGCAAAATCAGACCAGACACTGATTAGTGAGGCATTATCGGAAAAATTTTCTCAAACTATTTCGAGTCTAACAATATCAAAACAATCAGAAAATGCTGCGTACGGAAGCTTCTCGCTCGGTCAAGAAGGTGGATATTTTGTAGCAGTTCGCGATGGAGCAGGATGGAAAATTATCGCTGATGGCAACGGAACAATTGAGTGCTCGATATTAGACGCTAACAATGTGCCAGCCTCTGTCGTGGGGCAATGTTACGATACGCCATCTGAGACTTCAAAAACTCGATAATCAGTATCAAAAAAGCCCCTTGATTTCTCTCGGGGCTTTTTTGTTTTTCTTAGATTTTACGCAGCTTCCTTCATGGCTTCTTCTTTTGGAAGAATTTTGCACATTTTGCAACCACAATCGTTGCAGGTTCCTTTGGCCATTCTTCCACCATTCTTCATGGTCGAGATCTCAACAACTGTCATCTCTTTTGGACCTTTGCACCTCATGCATCGGGCCTCCATTTTGTCTCCTACTGCTGCCATACGACTCCCTTCGTGGTTAGCTACTCGCTAACCCCCTCTTATTTTTACTGTTCAAGTATACACACTTAAACTTAACACGCAAATAGACGTGACAATTATTGTTGATTGTGGTACCGTTCAGCGTAGCTGCTACCCTACACGCTCAGGAGAGATACCGTGAAAATCGTACCCGTCGGAATCATCGGTGTTGGGTCGGCAGTTCCAGAAGGAGTTGTCGGCAACGAAGAAGTCGCTACCTGGCCAGGCGTCATCGCAATAGGCAAAGATGGCCCCGGCATCCTCAAGAGTACGGGCATCGATTGCAGACATATCGCCAAACCCGGCGAAATGACTGCCGATTTCATCGAAATCGCAGCACGCAATGCGCTGAACGATGCTTCACTTTCCCCGCGAGACATCAGCTACATCCTCGTGGCAACAAGCACCCCGTCTTACCCGCTGCCGGGAGACTCATGCATCCTGCAGGATCGTCTCGGGGCAACCTGCGGAGCGTCTGACCTCAGGGTCGGATGTGCGGGCTTCACCAATGCCCTCGAGATCGCCAACTGTATGGTTGCCACCCAGCTTCACTCGAATGTTCTTGTCGTTGGTGCGGACGAACTGTCCACCATCGTCGACCGGAATGACTCACTGGCAATGCTGTTGGGTGACGGAGCAGGAGCTGCGGTCATCTCACGTGTCGAAGATGGGCTTGGGTTCAGGCACTTCGTCAGCGGATCCGACGGCAGCAACATCCAACGACTCTGGATCCAGTCGGGTGGTACCGCTGAGCCGATAACGGCAGAGGCGATTGAGGCTCGCACGAACATGCTCAGGATGGATGGGCGGGCAGTTTACGACTTTGGCGTCGAGAAGATTGAGACGTCTGTCAGAGAACTCTGCGCCAAGCTCGGGGTCAAGCTCGAAGATGTCGGCCTGATCGTACCGCACCAAGCGAATCGCAAGATCATTGCGAGAGCAGCCGTCAAGCTCGGTTTGCCGATCGAGAAGTTCGCGATCGACGATATCGAGTTTCATGCGAACACGTCGGCTGCCTCGATCGGTCTCGCACTCGACCGCCAGCTGAGCAACGGCCGACTCAAGATAGGCGACCTCGTCATCTTGATCGGCTTCGGCGCTGGACTAGCGTGGTCTGGCAACATCGGCTACTGGGCCTACACCCGGCGCGTCGCGTAAGCGCACCAGTAGAATTCACCAGGGACAGGCACGAGCCTGTCCCTGACTGATTTAATTCCAATTTTAAATCGCATGGAGTAGTATAATATCGTGAAAAAGATGAATAAAATTATACACAAGTGGCACACAAGGCTCGACATGCCTAAAAACTCAATCGAATGGCATATTCAGGACGTTGCGGACGAGATGCAAGAACTGAGCGAAGCCAGAGGCTTAGTAAATCGCTGGAGTGAGCTTTCAGATGTTGCATACACCTACACTCGTGCACATTGGTCTGGACACACCGATATCCAGCGACCGATAAGCTATCCGAAATATGTGGCTGGTCTCATTTACATGTTTCCAAAATACAATCTTCGCTGGAAGTTTTTCTACCTAGTCGGACAAAAACTTGATAAATCGAAAATGGTCAGAGAAGTTCGCAACCCTCAAAAACTTCACAAGCTCCACCATATTGCAGAAAAATATAACTTCGACAGAGACGATTTTGAGGCAGAAGCAAAGAAACTAATGAAAAAACGAATTTTCTTAAAGTAACTTCCAATCTGTACATATACTCACCAAACTGATATACTTTCACTCGTGGCGAAAAGCGCCTTTTTATTTTTAAGAGAATAGTTTATGGCCGAAGAAGTAATACTCAGATTTACCGACGTTAGTTTCGACTATCGTCACGACAATCCCATTTTAGATGAGGTCAATTTTTCAATTCGCAGAGGCGCTAAGATCACGCTAATGGGACAAAATGGCGCCGGAAAAAGTTCACTATTTGCCCTAATCATGGGAGAACTTCAACCAAAGACCGGTAGAATTTCTATAAATGAGGATTGTTTGATTGCCACCGCCAGACAGGTGATTGCAAGAGAGGATCTGGAGTTATCAGTTGCGAATTATTTTGCCAAAGCCTTTAAATCAGCTCCCAGAAATTTAGATAACAAAATTACCGAAGTGATGAATGCGGTTAATCTTACCGTATCTGTCGATAAAAAAGTTAGTGAATTATCCGGCGGACAGCAGGCAAGATTATTGCTCGCATTCGCGCTTATTCAGGACTCTGACATTTTGTTACTTGACGAGCCTACAAACAATCTCGATCAAGCTGGTATTGACCATCTGATAACATTTTTGATGCTTTATGAAAAAACAGTAATAGTAATTTCTCACGATGCCGATTTTCTAAATTGTTTCACCGAAGGCGTTATTTATCTCGACAATTTTACTCACAAGATTGAAACATATGTCGGTGATTATGATTCGGTAGTTGTTGAAATTGCAAAAAGAGTCGAGAGAGAGCAGATGAAAAATGCTCAGCTCAAGAGATCGATAATTGACCGAAAAGAAAAGGTGAATTTTTTCGCCAACAAAGGTGGAAAAATGCGAAGGTTAGCCAAAAAACTCAAAGAGGAAACTGCTGATCTTGAGGAAAATATGGTATCGGTTCGCAAAGAGGACAAAGCAATCAGAGAATTTACAATTCCGGTTCAAGATATCGTTTGGAAAATCGTAACCATCAATGCCTTAACAGCATTTAAAAATCACGAAGTAGTTAAGAAAGACGTCGAGATTATTTTACGAAAAGGAATGCACTATATAGTAACTGGGCCGAATGGTATAGGCAAAAGCACATTCTTGAGATCATTGGTTTGTGGTAATAATGAAAATGCTGAAATATTAGATGAAGTACGTGTCGGATATTATAGCCAAGACTTTGCCAACCTTGATTTCGAGCAAACCGTTATTGATTCATTAAAAAGTGCAATGATTGAAGGGATGACGATTGAGGATATGCGATCTGTCGCTGCGGGATTTTTATTGGGGTCTGATCTGATGGGACACAAAGTGGGGGATTTGTCAGAGGGACAAAAAGGACTTTTGTCTTTTGCTAGAATTGTAATCATGCAGCCGGGACTCCTAATCATGGACGAGCCAACCAATCACATCAACTTTAGACATTTACCGGTTATTGCAAGAGCTCTCGATAACTACGAAGGAGCAATGATCATAGTGAGTCACATGCCAGAGTTTGTTAATCAGATGAAGTTTGTTGACGAGCTTGATTTAGGCAGAGTATAATTTTTTGGTAGAATAGATTGAAATAAAGTATGGAGGAGTAAGTATGGCCATAGTAGAGGAATCAGAGTTCAAGGGAAACCCAATGATCGTTATCAAGAACGACGAAGAGGACAAGTACCCATTTCAATTCGGAGTCAAAAAAGCAAAACTAGTTCTAGAGAATATTGATGAAATCAAAAAATTTGTTGAAAAGCACGAATTCGACAGACAATAATTAAGCAATACTTGCAAGAGATGAAGACATTCACTCAAAAAGTTCTGCAAGTTGTTCGTCAAATCCCAAAAGGAAAAACTTTAAGTTATAAGCAAGTTGCGGTGGCCGCTGGGTCACCGTTTGCTTATCGAGCAGTTGGAAATATTTTAAAGAAAAATTATGATCCTAGCATTGCTTGTCATCGAGTGATACTGTCAAGCGGAAAATTGGGAGAGTACAATAGGGGAGCAAGTCTCAAAGCGAAACTAATTGAGAACGAGAAGAGATGAGTGAAATCTGGAGCTTTCTAAAAATTATTGTGATCGTAAACGGCGCGCTGTTTGCACTTTTTTTGGTGTTAATCTCCTTGCCTAACAGCAAACTCGGACAAACATTTTTAAGAATTTTCGGGATTATCAATTATATTATCGCGGGACTTTTGATTGTTTATATCCTAAACCCAATTGACTTAATTCCCGACGCGATTCCTGTGCTTGGCCAAACAGATGATGTGGCTGGACTAATAGGCGTGATAATTGATGGCGTGATAGGATATATCTCAATCAAAAAAGCTAGTAATTATACTAAAGTGGCCGCGCAAACTAAAGTAAACGAGGACAAATGAGCCAAAATAATGAAGTATGCGAGAAGGTGAAATCAGAATACTGCCCGATTGTTGAAGGCGGCCAAAAAGTAACGATCATGAAAAATGGACAGGGGGAAATCGGCGGATATTTCGTAACCCTGCCGATAGTCGATAGCCAGATATCTTATCTTGTTGCAAATGGAGATTTTTTGATCTCATTTCATATCTTCGATACAGACGAGAATAAACAAAAGGTGAGTAAGGTTATTGACGAGCTAAGACAAAGGTACCCGATCGAAGAACCTCTGGTCTGCTAAAAACTATATAATTCTACACTTGATCTTTGACCCCTTAAGGAGTAAACTTTTAATAAAGGAATATTATGACTCTAAATGCATTTTTTCAGGTTTCAGTTAGTGTCTTTTGTTTAGTCGGTACTATTTTCATGGTAACTATGTTTGTCTGGGCCATTATCGCCAGAGCACAAATCTCTAGGTTAATTATTAAATTAGAGGAGATTGCAGACATCGCCAAGTCAACAGCGGGGGATACGAAAGAATTTGTCGATCGTACAATCGCATCACTCGAGACATTCAAGAACAGTCTTTTCACTTTTGAATTTATCAGGAAAGTCGTCGTTCAAATTATTGAATTAATAAAAAATAACTCAAAGGGAGTGAAAGATGGACAAACAAAGTAAAGGAATAATGATAGGAGCATCAGCAGGCTTAATAGCAGGAGCAATCGCTGGGATACTTTTGGCGCCAAAGTCAGGCAAAGAGACACGAGCCGACATCGCCAACTACGTTGGTGAGATGAAAGACAAGATCGCTGCCGAGCTAGACAAGGCCGGTAAAGTCACTAAAGACTCATACAACATGATTGTCGACAAGGTCGTTAAGGTCTATGAGCTTGAGAAAAAAATTACAGCAGAAGATGCCAAAGACATCAAAGGCAAACTTGACGCTAATTTTAACGAAGTCAAAAAAACGATTAAAAAATAAAAGTGCGGATAGTGAAAAGACCGTCTTGTTTTAGGACGGTCTTTTTGTAAAAAATTAGCCTATTGAAGGATAATGAAAAACATTTCACGAAAAGTTATAAGTAAATGAGCGCCTTGTTGAATTTTTTCGGGGCTGCATAACGGGTCTATCCTTGACTTATGATGCCAAAGATGATAGTATTAGTTCTTCGAAGCAAGTTCTATAGATTTCCGAATTAATATTTCGACGTTCTACAGAGCCACATCGAAATATTAAATAATGGCAAATGCCATAGGAAATCAAAAAATGTACAACGGTTCAAAAAATTTTAGAAGTAATAATTTTAGTCCTTCAACTTCGTTCAGGACAGGTCCTTCTAGTTCGTTCAGGACAGGTCGTTCGAATAGAGGCTACACTACGCCCGCTAGTTTTAGAGGCAATAGAAATGCCAACAAAAAGCGCGGCGAACACATCGACGAGTCAAAGTTTATCTGCAGAGCCGCCGAACAAGCCCCAGCCCGCGAAGTAATAATTGAAAATACATTTCAAACTTTTGGCTTATGTTCACAATTGAGCAGAAACCTAGCTACCAGAAACTATTCAAAACCTACGCCAATCCAAGATCAATCAATTAAGCATATTTTAACAGGCAGAGACCTTCTAGGCCTTGCAAACACTGGAACAGGAAAAACTGCTGCATTCTTATTGCCATTGATAGAAAAGTGTTTCGCCGATCGCAGAAAAAAAGTGCTGATAATTGCCCCAACTAGAGAGCTGGCTCAGCAAATCGATGAGGAGTTCAGAAAGTTCTCGCTCGGAATGGGACTATATTCTGCTATCTGCGTTGGTGGCATGCCAATTTACAAACAGATAAACTCATTGCGAAGAAACTCTAACTTCGTTATTGGAACGCCGGGAAGATTGAAGGACCTCAAAGACAGGGGAATGATCAATTTTTCAACTTTTAGTTTTATCGTACTCGATGAAATCGATAGAATGCTCGATATGGGATTTGTGGACGAGATTAGACGAATCCTAGCTGAACTACCAGAAAGCAGACAATCCCTATTCTTTTCGGCTACTCTACCATTCAAGATTAAAGAGTTAGTCAATCAGTTTCTAAAAGATCCGATTACTATCCAAGTCACAACTGGCGAAACCGCCAAAAATGTTGATCAAGATGTTGTGCGAGTTGCGGATCATCAGAAATTTGACAAGCTTAAGGAGCTACTGATTACTCAAGAACTTCAAAAGGTTTTGATTTTTTCTGAAACAAAAAGGGAAGTAGAAAGACTGACTGAAGACCTGCTTCGCGATGGATTTAAAGCTGATTCAATTCATGGTGACAAACGACAAACCCAAAGACAAAGAGCCCTTTCGAACTTCAAAGCCAACCAAACACAAATTCTCGTTGCAACCGATGTAGCCGCTCGTGGCCTCGATATCGATAATGTTAGCCACGTTATCAACTACACGATTCCTCAAACATACAACGACTATGTCCACCGAATTGGACGAACCGGCAGAGGCGACAAAAAAGGATTTGCCTTAACATTTGTGAACTCAAGAGCTTACTAATCCAACTTTTCTGGTAGAATATAAGCCAGAATGGAAGTATCAGAGCAACCAGAAATAAACCAATCCGCGGACAAGCAAAGTGTAAGACTGGGCTGGTTATATTCTGTGTTGATAAGCATAATTATTCTGGCTGGGGCAGGCTACGCATTTTATTTAGCCTATCTAAAAAATCCGTGCGAGCTACCCGTCAAATATTCCGTCGGGGATGTCGACGCCAGATTTAAAATATCAAAAGATGATGTGATTAAAGCGGCAGACGATGCTGCACGAAGATGGAACGATCAAACTGGAGACGCCAATCTAGTATATGACCCAAGCTCTAATCTAAAAATCAATCTCATTTATGATGAAAGACAGGCAGAAATCGACAAGATGACTAAAGAAGTCGGCGACTTAAACTCAACAGGAAATGCAATCGACTCACTGCGACAAAAAGTCGAGATCATGATTGCGCAATATCAAAAAGATTTCGCAGCATACGACGCCGAAGTTTCTCGCTGGAACTCGCAAGGGGGAGCGCAAGCAGACACCTATACCAGACTACAATCGGAAAGAGAGGCACTTGAGGCAAGGAGAAATTCAATCAATAACACCACTGAAGTACTAAATCAACAAATAAATGACCAAAACACCAATATAGACCAAATTAATTCACAGATTGACGCCAACAAAAATAAAATCATAACCCAAGGTCTTTATTATCCAGCAGAGGTAAAAATTGATATTTTTACTTTTGGAAATGCAGAAGAATTAAGACTCGCTGTAATGCACGAGCTTGGACACGCACTCTCCCTAGATCACAATAAAATTACTCAATCAATAATGTATCCGATTCTCGGCGACCAAGACTTGACCAACCCGACTCTATCCGACGAAGATAAGGTATTGTTTACCGAAACGTGTAAATCGCCCCTGTCCGCTCTGAAAAAAATGTTTCAAGGCTTAAAGAATTTTTCTGGTACCGCAAGCAACCCTATGAGCTAAATTATTTACATCGCTCTACAAATTATTGATGTCTGTTTTCATTTAATTTTGCACTGTGTATAATTGAATGGTAAATGGAGGGAGCTTGAAGAAAAGGGTTTTCTATTTTGTTACAATTTTAACTTGTTTCGGTATTTATCTAAGCTCTGCAAATGCAGCGGTAAATTTTAGCTCGAATTTCGACAATGGATTTGATGCTATTTCCGGAACAGACAAAGTTGCGTACACAGACGCAACTTTCCCGTCACTAGTTGCAGGGTACGACGGAGTCGGTCATGCAATCAAAAATACACTGGGCACGACATTTAAATATAAAACGTCTAACCTAAATCAAAACAAAGATTCGGTATAATTTAAATTCCAACTTCCGTTTGATCTGCAAGGCGACAGAGAAAAAGATAAAATTGGTTCTAATAATGGAAAGATGATTTTAGATCAAAATTCCGAGTATCTTTATATGACAGATGCTCCAACGGATCGCATTATCAGAGTAAAGATGGATGGGAGTGGGTATCAAACTTTAGGGTCGTTTGGCTCCGGACAGGGACAATTTAATCTTTGCTATGGCGGCGGAATAGAGATCGACTCCGCTACTGAGTTTATTTATATTGCTGATTCATGCAACAAAAGAATTGTCAAAACAAGGATTGACGGATCTGGATGGACCACATACTCCGAAACTGGCGAAGACGAATTCGAGCCGTTCCACCTTAAGCTAGACTCTGATGGTAATTTATATTTCCTTGATAGGTACAATTCAAGACTAATTAAAACAAAATTTGGCGGGGCTGGTTTTGAGTCATTAGACCTTTCTGGAGCCACAGCAAGTCCAGGTGTGTTTGATTACGACGAAGTTAGCGGGTTTTTCTATATTGCTAATAATAGCAATAGCACTATCTTCAAGATTAAATTTGACGGTAGCGGATATCAATCTTACGGCTCACAAGGCTCTGGATCTAATCAATTTCGTTCAATATCTGGAATTAAATACCTAGACAGCTATTTGTATATTTCGGATATGGAGAATCACAGAATCATTAAAACCCAATTTGGAGGAACGGGGTGGCAAGCGTATGGAGCACAAGGAACTGGAACTGCCAAGTTCATATTTCCAGGTTCTATTAATATCAATGTCTCTTCCGATGATTTATTTGTCTTAAACAGCTCTTATCGAGGGCCGAATTCTCCGGCCATTATAAAGACTAAAATTGACGGATCCGGATGGACCACTTATGCATTGGCAGGAAGTGGCACTAATAGTGATTCTAGCGCTCTCGCGTTAGATGAAGCAACCGGAGACTATTACACAACGGGCCCCTCAGAGGTCATCAGGAGCCAACGAGACGGAACAAACTGGAAGGTATTTGGCAATCAGGGCGATAGCACAAACGGAACATTTAATTCTATCGCGGGATTAGCTATCGATCCAAGCAATGATTATGTTTACACAGTTGACCACTACAACAATGGACTCACAAGATTCAAAATGGATGGAAGTGACTGGTCATTCTATAAGGGGCCAAATGGAAACGATTTTTCCACTCCAACCGGCTTAGCTTTTGATAAAAATACAGGATTCGCTTACGCAGGCGCAATGTATAATTGCCAAATCATAAAAACGAAGTTTGACGGAACAGGCTTTGAAACATTCGGCTCATGCGGTGATGATCCCGGTGAGTTCGGTAGAATCTCCGAAGTAAGATTTGATGATATAACGGGCTTCATATATGCTTGCGATTATGACCACAATCGTATAACTAGATTTAAAATGAATGGTGGCGATCCAGAAATTCAAGTATTAGACACTAGCCCATGGAGTACATACGGCATGGCGGATTTTATTGTTGAGACCGGCTCAGATTATGTTTATTTTAATACCGACAGCGGAGGGATTGTTAGAGTAAAAATGGACGGGACAGACGAAAGAATAATTGATACCACAGTATGGCCTACAACAATTTTTTACGATTGGGTGAGCCCACTGCTTTTTGAATCCGTTTCTAATACTTTGATAGTAAGTGATGGAAGAAATCTCTTTCGCATTACCCCAGAGGGAGAATATGTAGAAGAGTTCAACCTTACCCACGATAAAACCCTTTTCAAAACAAGCGGAACAAATCCATTCGAACTAGGAGTATCAGCATACAATGGCAAGTTCAATTTATCATTCAATAAATACAACTTACCGATTAAGTTGTCCGAGACATTGAATCTTAGCGCAGGATCGTGGCACAGCATGTTGGTAAGCTTTGATCAAGCCACTGGTACGATGCAAGCATACTTAGATGGGGCGCCTATTATCGACACATCGGCAATCGATTCCCAACTGAAATCCATGATAAAATCACAGACTATAAACGATTTTGGAGAATTTATCTATATTGGATCGGATCCGGATGATAAAAATAAAGCATTTCCTGGGGCAATAGATGATGTAGAGTTTGGCTTACCCGATCCCACATCGACAAATCTAGTATCTGCAATCCCGAAGCTACTAGAGCTTCCAGCAACAGGAAGATTTACTTGGCCCAAGATTTGGTGATACAGTTCTATTATGAAAAATATTGAAGTAGAGGTTCGCGGACCTCTGACTAAAAAGCAATATCTGGACCTTACTCAAAAATTCATGAAAGAGGGGAAATTTATCGCGGACAAAAATCGCGAGGCAATTTGCTATCCGGACCCAAAGACCGGTTCATTAATCGAAGACTGTAACATTGATATTCGCGTTAGAAATACAAACGGGGTTCCGGAGTTGGTTGTTAAACACGGAAAATGGGGAGCAATTGATGAAAGCAGAAGAGAATTTTCACTACTTGGTCAATCTGGGAAATTCCACGAAATGATCGAGATGCTAGCAGTCATGGGATTTGACAAGGGGATTGCCGTGGTTCGCAAAGGAAAAGTTTTCAAATACAAAAATGTTGAGTTTTCACTAGTCGAAGTACCGTCACACAGCTACTTTTTTGAGGCCGAAATAATGGCAGAAGAATCAGAGAAATCACAAGCCCTAGATGAAGTAAAAAAAATTTGCGATGAACTCAAGCTACAATTATTTAATGAAAAAACCTTTTATGAATACATCAACGTGCTAAACAAAGAGGCAAATAAAAAATTCGATTTTTCAAATTTTGATGAAAATTTTTTCGGTGAAGAATTCGAAAGATTAATTTGAGAGCGACTTATTCGCAAAGCAATGCACGAATAGCAAAATGCTCTCTGTGCACACTTCGCCACTCCAGTTTTTGTTAAAGTTTATTATCACAGTATCCATAACTATTTAATAATAAAAGATGATATAACTTTAAAAATATTTGCTGGGAGGCAAAATGTCAGAACAAAAAAAATACGAGAATATTTGCGATAGTGGCCACGGAAAGATGAACTGCAGAAGTAATGTAGGGGGCGGAATTTACGGTTTAGCATTTATCGGGGCTTTAATCTATTTTCTACAAAATGCAGAATCCTTCTGGATAGGAGTACTCGGGGTCCTCAAGGCAATAGTCTGGCCAGCATTATTGGTTTATGAAATTCTCAAATATCTTAAAATATAGCTTTAAACCTTAAAATCGAACTCTATTTCTGTTAAGATTAGCTTGTGAAGAAGCAAGCTGTTTTAATAGTTCAAAAACTTCAAGATGCTGGATTTGAAGCCTATTTTGCGGGTGGGGGAGTCAGAGACCTCTTGCTCGGTCTAGACCCTAAAGATATTGACATTGCGACCTCTGCGAAACCCGAGGAAGTTGAGAAGCTTTTTTCACATACAATACCTGTGGGCAAACAATTTGGCATCATAATCGTTCGCGAAAAAGAGCAGAATTACGATGTCGCTACATTTAGAGAAGAGTCCGGCTATGAAGATAATCGGAGGCCTTCAAAAATAAGTTTTTCGACCTCTGAGCAGGATGCAAAACGCAGAGACTTCACGATGAACGGAATATTTTTAGATCCGATTAAAAACAAGACTTTGGACTTTGTGGGTGGACAAGAAGATATCAAACGTAGACTGGTTAGATTTATTGGAGATGCACAGGAAAGGATATCAGAGGACCATCTCCGAATCCTTCGAGCAGTCCGATTTAAGATAACCCTAAACTTTCAGTTTGAAGAAAACACGCTGAAGGCTGTTAGAAAAAATGTTGAGCTAATCAGATCAGTCAGTGCCGAGAGGATCAGAAACGAACTCAACAAAATAATGGAGAGCAAGAATCGATCGACTGGTTTGGTTGAGCTTTCTGAGTCAGGAATTTTAAATTTTATCCTACCCGAGTTAGAAGACCTAAAGGGTGTTGCTCAACCGCCACAGTATCACAAGGAGGGTGATGTATTTACTCATACCTATCTTGCGCTTAAATCCCTACCAAAAGATGCATCCCTACATTTGACATGGGCGACGCTACTTCACGATATCGCAAAACCACAGACAGAAATCAGAGAAAATGATCAGATAATTTTTCACGACCACGCAAAAGCCTCAGCCATAAAAGCAACTGAGATTTTGAAAAGACTAAAATTTTCAAAAATTGAAATTAGCACAATTAGCTGGCTTATCGACAATCATATGAGAATTGCTCAAATCGAATCAATGCGACCGGGTAAAAAGGCTGAATTTTTACTAGACCACAGATTTGGAGATCTTTTAGAGTTAGCTCGGGCAGACACATTGGGCACATACCCACCTCGACTTGAGATGCTAGATGAGTGGCAAAAATCACGCGATGAATTGATAAAACAGAAAAAAGAGTATACAATCAAGCATAAAAAATTAGCGATATTTACAGGCGATGATTTAATCGCAATCGGCGTCAAGCCTGATAATAAATTTAAAGTAATACTTGAGAAGGTACGAGATAAAATTTTAACTGAGGATGTTTCAAGCAAAGAGGAGGCGATTGCCTACGCAAAAACTCTAATATGAAAATCACGGAAGACGAAATCAAAAAGCTTTTCGAACCGCAACCGCAACCAACGGTCGGCGTTGATGATATCAAAAAGGTAAGAAGAGAAATTGAACACGAGCCAAAGCACAGGCTGCACAGAAAAAGGAGAAGTGGCTTCTGGGATTCGATTCTTCATTTCGGGGCGGTTAGTGGATTCACGGGATGCGTAGCATTTTTAGTTATGGGATGGGGAGGAATATCGGCTCAACTTGACTGGATATATTTTAAAGATTACTTAGGTAAACCCATTCCAATCGCTGCGGCGCCGACTTCAACCCCCACTCCAATCACGCTGGCCACTCCACGACCTACGCCTACACCCTCAGCGACACCGATCGCAACTAGCACGCCAGCTCTTGTCCAACTGCCAAACAATATTCCAACTGTTGCAGCAGCCGAAGGAAACTACATCAAAAGCGATAAAATTTCCCTTTTCGCTCCAGTTATCTGGGATGTACCAGAAGCAAGTATGTTGGACCGTCTAAAAGATGGTGTTACACACTATCAGGGCACTTCGCGCCCCGGAGAAGGAGGCAATGTCTTTCTTGTTGGGCACTCCTCAAATTACCCATGGGTTAGAAGCGACTACAATCATGTGTTTGCGCTACTAGATAAACTCGATACCGGAGATCGCTTAGAGGTCAGGCGCGGCACAAAAAGTTATTTATATGACGTAACAGACAAAAAAATTATAAGACCTGGTGAAGTTGAAATTTTACAGAACACACCAAAAGAAACCCTAACCCTCATGACCTGCTGGCCAATTGGAACTTCTTTAAAGCGACTGATAGTGCAAGCTCAATACGTATACTCAGCAAATTAAGCCGACTTAATTACCTCGAGAGTTTTTCTGGCTGACTCTTTCCAGTTGAATAGTTTTAATCGCTCAAAGCCTTTTTTGATTAACTCGTCTTTAATTTTTTTACTTTTAATCACATCTTTCAGCGAACTCTCGATTTGCCCAACATTATCCGGATCAAATAATAGTCCGGCCTCACCCACAATTTCTGGAATTGAGGTCGTATTTGATGCAACTATTGGAATGCCGCATGCCATCGCCTCAACAAGTGGCATACCGAAACCTTCGAATTTTGATGGAAATGCAAAGACTTGAGCATACCTCAGGTATTCCGGCATTATTTCATCTGCAATATATCCGGGAAGAATAACATCCTTTCTAATATCCTCAGGCAATGATTCGATTTCGGCCAGTATCTCTTCAAACTGATAGCCTGCGCGTCCAGCTAAAACAAGCTTATGAGTAATTGATTTATCCTCTCTCAGGTCACCATAAGCCCTTACTAAATTTTTTACATTCTTCTTGGCTTCAAGTCTTCCGATAAAATATATATAATCGCCAAGCTTCTCAATTTCGGCTGGCTTTTTACTAGATCTGGCTGGGTAAAATTTCTCAGTATCATACCCATGATAAATAACTGTTATATTTTTTGGATCAGCTTTGTATAGTTTTACTAAGTCATTTTTAGTATTTTCAGAAATTGCAATAATCTTTGCTGCATGTTTAATCGAGTATTTCATACTATTGTGATGGTATATTCTTTCTAGCGGAGTATAGAGCTCGGGGAAATAATGAAATCCAACATCGTGAAGCGTAACTACAGTTTTAGGATGATTTAGCGGAATCACATGAGACGGTATGAACAAAACATCTGGGGGATCTTTTTTCATCTCGGAAGAAAGCTTTATTTGAGTCCAAAGACGAGCCATGTGTAGTTCTCTTATCTCAACATTTTTTTTAGATTTCAGATAGTTCAGCGGAGTTTTACAGTAAAGACGCAAAGTATTATCATTCTCTAATTCAACAATATTTTTGATTATCTCAAAAGAATAATACTCTGTGCCGGTTTTCTGCTCGACATTAGATCGAGAGGCGTCTATCCCAATTATCATTATTTTCTCCAATTAAGAGATTCGACAAACTCATCAAAATTCTCCGCTGCCAGTCCGATCCCTTTGATAGCCGTTAACTGACTCTCTTCCGTCAACTGACACGGGACCCCAGTTACTTTTGTTAATAAGTCATCAAAATCCCTTATCTTTGCAGCGCCTCCGGTTATGACGATTCCTTTATCCATGACATCGGAAGATAGCTCGGGTGGAGTTTTTTGCAGAACCTGCTTGACTGCTAGGATTATCTCATTTAATACCGGTTTTAGTGCAACTGCGATTTCATTTGTGTGAACCAATATACTTTCCGGTAAACCAGAAATAGTATTTGAACCTGAGATCTCAATTTTATTATCCTTTTTTTGTGCAACCGCAGCGCCAACTTCAATCTTGGCATACTCAGCAGTCTGTTCGCCAATAACTAAATTTCTTTTTTTGCGGATAAAATCAATGATTGCTTGATCCATCTTCTTGCCTCCGTATCTAACCGAAGAAAATGAAACAATATCTCCAAGCGCAATTACTGCAACTTCAGTTTTTCCTCCTCCGACATCGATGATCATGTTGCCAGAACTAGATGAAATATCTAATCCTGCTCCAAGAGCAGCCGCAAGAGGAGATTTAAAAAGATAAACTTTTTTTGCCCCAGAACTTTCAACCGCATCTAGTATTGCTTTGCGCTCAGTTGAAGTCGCACCAACTGGACAATTTACTATAATATCAGGTTTAAATAGCCTGAGCTTGCCCAATATTTTTCCAAAATACATCTCTAGCATTTGCTTCGTAGTTTTATAACTTGCAATAACACCATCCGTCAGAGGGTTAGCTGCCATTATACCCTCGGGCGTTCTACCAAGCATTTGCTTCGCTTCTGCCCCCACGGCTACGACTCTCTGATTGGAAACATTGATAGCTACAACATTTGGCTCATCTACAACAACGCCCCGCTGCGGAATGTATATCCGAACATTACTAGTGCCTATATCAATGCCGATTCTTCTAATCATGCCTTACAATCCTCGCGCCCAAACCTGATAGTTTTTCTACAATTTTTTCATAACCCCTATCGATCAATTCCGCTTTCATAATCTTAGATGTGCCACTCGCCATCAGTGCGGCAATCACGATGGTCATTCCAGAGCGAAGATCGAGGGATTCTATCTCTGTCGGACTAAGCTTAGACGGTCCATCGATATATGCCTTGTGCTTATCGACAATCTCAGCGGACAAACCCATTTTTTTGAGCTCTTCTATATATCCCAATCTATTTTCAAACATCAGCTCATTTATCGTAGACCTTCCAATCGCCAACGACGCAATCAATGACATCGGCGACTGTAAGTCGGTTGGAAACCCTGGGTATGGAGCTGTTGAAATCTCAAATGGCTTAAGTTCGTTTGATTGCCCAACCGTTAGGCTACTATTTTCCACAACAAAAGATGCGCCGGCAGACTTTAATACATCAAGAAAACTGCCAAGTTGTTCGTGTGGAAAGTTTAGGATTTTACCTTCACCGCCAGTTGCTAAAAAGGCAACTAGATACGAGCCGGCCTCAATACGATCTGAAATTATCTGACACTTTTCAAGTGAAAGCGACTTTTTGCCTCTGACCTTAAAGCTTCTTTCTTCCACCTGAGTTATCTGGGCACCGGCAGAGTTAAGCTTTTTAATCAAATCCACGATCTCTGGTTCGATTGCGCAATTATTGATCAAAATCTCACTATCGACGGCCGAAGCAAATAGTAATATATTTTCGGTTGCTGATACACTTTGCTCGGACAGATTTACGACATCTGCTGTAAGGTTATCAAGAGAAATTTTTACGTACTGATCAGTTTCCTCAATTTGCGCTCCCAGCTGCTTAAAGGCATCCAAATGAGTATCAATTGGCCTCGCGCCGATAACACAACCGCCCGGAAAGGGGATCTCTGCTTTCGAAAACCTAGTAAGTAATGGCCCCATATAAACAATCGACGCGCGCAGCTTGCACCCTATCTCACGGTCTACTATATATGAGCCTATCTCGCTTGAGTCAAGCACAAGAGTATTGTTTTCGAATTCATACTTACCCCCGAGCTTTTCAAAAATCATAAGTTGACTCTTGATATCCGAGATATCAGGTACATTTTCGACTGTAATTTTTGATTTTAAAGAAACTGCAAAAGCAATAACCTTAAGGGCTTCGTTCTTTGCCCCGCTTATTGTTACCGTTCCTTTTAGCGGAATACCGCCACTAATTTCCAATATAGCCATTTCGCCTCCACTGCTGTATAATTTACCTGTAAATCAACCAATTGTAAAACGAATGAAATACGGAATTTATATAGCAGCTGTCGCAGCCTTCGTAATCGCAGGTTTTTTTATTATTACATACGCGGCAGGATATAAAGTTGATATCACTAATCGCAGCCTAAATCAAACTGGTTTGATTTCGGTTTCGAGTGATAATGCAGACATATATATCGATGACATTCTTATTGGAAATGGAAAAATAACAAAAAGAAATCTTGAGCCAAAAGGATATCGCATATCAGTAAAGAAAGAAGGTTATTTCGACTGGAGCAAACAGGTTGAGCTCGAGTCGGGTGAGGCCGAAATTATTAACTATGCGGTTTTATTTAAACAAAGCCCAGTAGTCAGTGAATATTCCGTCAATCAATCCGACTTCTTAAATAAATTTGCCGACAGCGATGGTCTGCAGATAATCAACAACGAGATATATCAAAATGATAATTTTGTTACCAGATACTCCAAGGATGTGTTCGGTTTGTCGTGGTACACAGACCAGAGGTATCTAGCATTTTCAAATGATTCAAAACTCAAGATTATCGAAATCGACGGCACAAATGAAATTTCGCTGCTAGATAAAGCATCGCAAACACCAGTTGTCTTTGTTAATTCTGGACGCGTGGTAATATTTGAAAACGACGGTAAATTATATCAGGCTCAGATAAGATGAAACAGGCAAAGGTTCTCGACATCAGAATAGACCTACTAACCAAGAGCGAGCTGCTGCAAGAGATAAAAATGTCTATTGACGAAGGTCTTAAGAAAGAAATATTTACAGTTAATAATGAATTTGTTGTGGATGCGCAATCAAGCCCTAAATTCAAACAAATCCTAAACAGTTCCGACATCAATATTGCAGACAGTACGGGGGTTATATGGGCGCTAAAGAGGCAGGGGATAGTTGGTGAAAAATTACCCGGTGCGGATATATTTTTAGATATCTGCGAGCTATCAAAAAAAAATAAATACAGAATTTATCTATTAGGTGGAATTGATAATGCTGGGTCCAGAGCAGCAAGTGCCTTAAAATTAAAGTTCGAGGGCCTTGAAATAGCGGGGGTTACCGAAAATATCGCGATATCTACCACCAAGGTTGACCACGATTTGATAAAAAAAATTAACGCCTCAAAACCCGATATAGTATTTGTCGCTCTCGGCGCACCGCGTCAAGAGACTTGGATAAGAAATAATAAGAATTTGATTAACTCAAAGATATTTATGGGTATTGGTGGAACGCTAGACTACGTCTCGGGCGTAGTGCCCAGAGCGCCAGATTTCATGAGAGATTTGGGACTGGAATGGCTATATCGCCTGATTATGCAGCCATCGCGTTATAAGAGAATATATAAGGCGCTTGTAACTTTTCCATCGATGGTTAGACGAGAGACGACAGCGGGGAGTAATTCTTGACATTTATTCGGATTTTTAGTAATATTAAATAAAGCGGCAAAGGGCCGCTTCAATTTTTTAAAATAACGTCCCAGCACCAAATTCTCGAATGCTTCACAACGGATTATTCATCCGTGTTGCGCATCGGGAATTGATGCGGGACTTCCGGAATTCCTTCCGTCGGGGAGCGGAATTCACGGAGCGGAGGATTATATGCAGATATCAGAGTTCCTAAACGCCATTAGATTATTGGCCGAAGAAAAGGGTTTATCGCAAGAGATTGTACTTGAAGCTGTTGAAGCTGCGCTCGCTGCTGCATACAGGAAAGATTATGGCAAACCAGGCCAAATTATTCGTGTTGAGCTAAATCCAGAAAAAAACTTAATGAATGTGTGGCAGGTATACAACGTTCTTGCCGAAGATGAAGAGAAAACAAACCCGGAAGCACAATTCACAATCGAGGAAGCTCAGAAATTCAATAAAAAAGTTAAAGCAGCTGAAACAATTGAAATTCCACTAGAAGTTAAGCAAGATTTTGGTCGTGTTGCTGCTCAAACCGCAAAGCAGGTCATTATTCAGAGACTCAGAGAAGCCGAAAGGGAAGTTCTCTACGAGGAGTTCAAAAGCAAGGAGCACAAGATCGTTAACGGTACCGTACAGAGAGTTGAAGGTCAGAATGTCATCGTTGACCTCGGAAAAATCAACGGCATTATGCTTGTTTCTGATCAAATTCCAAACGAAAGGTACTTTACTGGCCAAAGAATTAAGGTTTATGTTAAGGATGTCGAGGAGACCGCAAAAGGCCCCCGAATCCTCGCCTCGCGAGGCGCTGCAGAATTTGTTCAGGGACTATTCGCACAGGAAGTTCCAGAGATTGAAGCCGGATCTATTGAGATTGTTGGTATATCCAGAGAGGCAGGATCGAGAACTAAGATTGCCGTTAAGTCAAATGATGCAAATCTAGATCCTGTTGGATCCGTAGTTGGACAAAGAGGGACTCGAGTACAATCAGTACTTAGCGAATTAAACGGTGAAAAGATCGATATCATACTTTACGATGAAGACATCGAAGGATTAATCAGAAATGCGCTGTCACCAGCAAGCATCGATAAGATAAAATTCGACAAGAAAAACAAGTCTGCAAAGATCTGGGTTCCAGACGATCAGCTTTCACTAGCCATCGGAAAAGGTGGACAAAATGTGAGACTGGCAAGCAAATTAGCAGGCTGGGATCTAGATATTGTAAAGGATGAAATTAAGAATAAACCAGAAACCAGAAACCAGAAACCAGAAGATAAAACCGAAGAAGAAAAAGAACAAAAAACAACCGATGATAAATCGGAGTCGCAAGAAGTTACAGACACAGACGAAGACAAAAAAACACGAACCAAGTAGTGAAAATTTGATTTATGTTCCATTATGTCTACATAATTGAAAATCAGAAGAAAGAGTTATATGTAGGCAAGACCGTCAATCTAAAGAAAAGATTGTTGGAACATAATAACAAAAAGACATTTTCGACCCGAAAAGGAGAGGGATGGCGCTACATATACTTCGAAGCACATCTCAATTCAACCGATACTGATCGGCGAGAAAAATATCTCAAGACTACTCAAGGTTCAAGAGCAATCAAAATGATGATGCGAGAATACTTACGCACAACCAAAGTCGAAAAAGATCAAATTTCTACTACCTGGAAGGGAGATAACGTTGAACAGCCCGTTCAATAAATTAACTCGCAATGCAAAACTCGTTCTAACAGAAGCACAGAAGCTAGCTGACACTGACTCTCGGGCCTTGTCCTCAGAATATATCCTACTGTCACTTATTCAGATCCCCGGAACTCTCTCGCACGACATATTGCGCGAGTACTCCGTCAACTACGATCAAGTTCGTCTGGTTGTTGGACTAAACCAAAAGTCAGCAAAAGTTCGAGAAAAAATGGATATTGAAGCAAAAGATATATTGCGGATTGCTTTTAGAATTGCAGCGGATTACGGCCATTATGCGGTAGACACAGAGCACCTTCTGATGGCCTGTCTCTCAAGTGAATCCCTACTTAGCTACAACATTATCCATCAAGTAGGCGTTGATCCAGAACAAATCAAAGACCAAGTAAATAATATCTTTCACAATCTTTCAGAAATGGACGATATCATTAAAAATGAGCCTCATGAAAATCACGAGGAATTGCTTGAAGAATCCGACCAGATGATGCCACCTATGCCACCCACACCACAGGACTTTCCGCCCATGCCACAAGCGCAAAGAGTATTTGCGAATAAAGGACAAAAAACTATCGACTACTTTGCGACAAATCTGGTTGATAGAGCCAAGAAAAATGAAATTGACCCCGTCTGGGGCAGAGATCAAGAGATCGCGAGAGCAATTCAGATCCTACTTCGCAAGACCAAAAATAATCCTGTTTTTATTGGAGATCCGGGAGTTGGAAAAACTGCAATCGTCGAAGGTATCGCGCATAAGATCTCAACCGGTGATGTACCGAGCAAACTCTTAAACAAAAAGCTTTACCAGCTCGATCTTGGGCTTATGGTTGCAGGAACTATGTATCGCGGACAATTCGAGGAGAGACTTAAGAAAGTAATCGCTGAAATCAAGGAAGACAAAAATGTAATTGTATTTATCGATGAACTGCATTCGATTATTGGTGCTGGCTCCGCCGAGGGATCGATGGATGCGGCCAACATTTTAAAACCAGCTCTTGCCAAAGGCGAGATAAGATTGATCGGCGCAACCACTTATGACGAATATAGAAAGCATTTAGAAAAGGATGCTGCGCTCGAAAGACGTCTTCAGGTAATTCAAGTTAGAGAACCAACTGTCGAAGAAACTATCGGTATTCTCTCAGGTCTTAAAAAATCATACGAAACCCATCACGGGATAAAGATCGATCAATCGGCAATTGAAGCAGCGGCCAAGCTGAGCAACAAATACATTAATTATCGCTTCTTGCCAGACAAGGCAATCGATTTAATGGACGAGGCTGCATCGGCTAAAGTCATTAATGAACAATCCAAAGTTGACGACTCTAGGCTGCGCGCCGTCAAAGAAAAGTTGAGCAAAATTACCTCACTTAAGGAGCGACTAATTTCTGAAGAGAAATTCGAGCAAGCAGCAAAAGTAAAAACTGAAGAAGTTAAATTACAAAAAGAAGAGCGCGAAGTTGAACAGCAAACCGCCAAGCCAGAAGCAGCCTTAACCGACAAGGACATCGCCAAATTAATCTCTGATATTACATCAATCCCAGTTGGCGATCTATTAGAAGATGAATCCAAAAAATTTCAAACTATCGAGAACGAGCTAAGCCTAAGAATTGCTGGTCAACAGAAAGCAATCGGAGAAATCGCAAAAGCTCTCAAAAGAAGTCGCTCAGGGCTTGGCAACAGCCAGCGACCGATTGGCTCATTTGTATTTCTCGGCCCCAGTGGAGTTGGCAAAACTGAGGTTGCAAAAGTTTTAGCTCGTCATATCTACGGATCCGACAACGCTCTAATAAAGATTGATATGTCGGAATTTATGGAGCGCCATAACACCGCCAGACTTGTCGGAGCACCGGCGGGATACGTAGGCTATGAGGATGCGGGACGACTGACTGAGGCAGTAAAGAAAAATCCATACTCGATTGTATTATTTGACGAGATTGAAAAGGCGCATCCAGACGTTTTCAACCTACTTCTACAAATTCTCGACGAAGGCAAACTTTCCGATGCAAAAGGAAGAGTGATCAATTTTGCCAATACAATTATAATAATGACATCGAATATAGGCATAGAAGAATATAAAAAGACTATGAAGTTTGGGTTTTCATTAAATGAGGGCTCGCAGCAAGAGTCGGCCAAATCCAAAGTTCAGGAAAATTTAAAAAACATTTTCAGGCCCGAACTTATCAACCGGATCGATAGAGTTGTCACATTTGACCAACTCACAAAGGCAAATCTCGTAGAGATCGCAAAGATTCATATCCAAGAAACTATCGACAAAGTTAAAGAGCTTGAGATTAAGATTAAAGTTAGCAAGAACGTCGCACAGCTACTATCACAAAAAGAATATGATCCGATATACGGTGCTCGGCCTCTGATTCGCGAGATCGAGGAATCGATTGAAAATCCAATATCTGAGTTAATTATCACTGGACAAGTTAAAAAGGGCGATGGGATTATTGTCGAAACCACAAAAAACGAAATCTCCGTTAGAAAAAGCTGAGGAAAAGTTTCTTCATTCCAGTCGAGAATATCTGACGGATAAAGACTTCACGAAAGTTAAGCAGGCTTTAGAGTTTACCAAGAGTGCTCATGAAAATATAAGACGCAAATCTGGCGATCCCTTTGTCATTCATCCGATTCTTTGCGCATTTAGGATCAGTGAGCTACGCCTCGACACAAACACTGTTGTTGCGGCCCTGCTGCACGACACTCTTGAGGATACAGACGTCTCTAGTCGAGAAATTCGTTCACGCTTTGGATCAGACGTATTATCAATGGTTGAAGCAGTAACCAAACTATCAAATATTCGTATCAAAAAAAGCTGGTTTCCTCTAAGAAAAGATGACAGAGAAGAAATTTCAGAAATGGAAAGGCAGGCCGAAACATTACGAAAAATGCTTATAGCAATGTCTAAAGACGTCCGCGTCATATTTATTAAATTATCAGATAAAATCCACAATCTCGAAACTCTAAAATATTTGCCCAAAGACAAACAAGAAAGAATTGCAACTGAAGCGATTGATATATTCGCTCCGATCGCCGGCAGACTCGGAATGGGGGAGTGGAAGGGGCTTTTAGAGGACTTATCATTTCCATTCGTTTCGCCTGACGAATTCAGCAAAGTTAAGAAAATGGCTATTCCGCAAATAAAAGAACGGGAAAGATATCTGCAAAAAATTGCTGCAAAAACAAAGCGAATGTTGGAAATCGCGGGCTTTAAATCAGAGATAGGCTTTCGAGCCAAAAAGTGGTACTCACTTTACAAAAAACTGGAAAAATATGACTGGGAGATCGTAAAAATATACGATCTAATTGCGATTCGAATCATCGTTGATAATATCGAACAGTGCTATGGGGTGCTGGGAACAATCCACGGTGAATGGCGGCCGTTAATCGGTAGAATCAAAGACTATGTCGCACTTCCAAAACCGAACGGTTACAGATCAATACACACAACAGTATTTTGCGATGACGGAAAAATTGTGGAATTTCAGATCAGAACAAAAGATATGAATTATCAAGCAGAATTTGGAGTTGCTTCACACTGGATATATGAGGAAAACAAGAGCTCCAGAAAACCGAACAAAGATGAACTCAAGTGGATAGATGACTTTTATCAGATTCAAAAAGACCTAAAAACCCCCGAGGATTTGATCGCGTCTTTTAAGATGGATCTTTTTGAGGATAGAATCTTTGTTTTTACTCCTGCTGGCGACGTAAAAGATCTTCCCAAAGGCGCAACGCCTGTTGATTTCGCCTATTCGATTCATTCTGATTTAGGCAATAAGTGCTCCGGATCCAAAGTTAACGGCAAAATTGCCTCACTTGATTCAAAACTTCAAAATGGGGATATTGTTGAAATCCTAAAACGCGAAAACGCCAAACCACGGCCCGACTGGCTAAAATTTGTCAAAACAGAACAAGCTCGAGCTCAAATAAAAAAGGTGGTTAAGAATAGGCTCTAACCCATTTGCTTTCACGACCAGTGAGTTGATATAATTTTGGTATAGAAAAAGGAGGGAAGAATCTATCGTCTAGGACCTTTTTCAATAAAAAAAGGTAAAAGAAAGACTCCCGGATTATTTTATGTTGTGCCGGTAGTAGTATTTGTGTTGGCTGGAATATTATTGAACCTGTTCTTTCCTACTCAACACTTAAGAGCTCAAAACTATAATAAACAGTGGTCTAGTACGGACGACTTTAATACAGGGACTAATTCAAATATTGATACTGCCGGAGATCAGGCCAAGCTAACTACCAGCACAACCGCTTTCAACGAAGGATTTACCAACGGGACCTACAAAGACGCTGCTACCGATGCCAACTGGGACACAACTGCTCACAAACTCAACCTCCCTGGTGATCCGACCAGCGGCGTCGCCACCGACTTACAAGCGAAGTGGAAAGCAGCAGTCGGGGTTCAGGAAGCAATTATCACTTCTGTTTTTGATGAGACGAACGGTTTTATTTACCTTGGGGGTGGTAGTGGTTCGTTTGCCGCTTATAAACCAACAACGGATACATTAATCCCATTAAACTATGTTATTAATTGGAATATTAGTTTCGTCAGATCAATGGGAATTGACCCACTAAACCACATTATTTATATCGGTGGTGAAGGCGGAAAGCTTTGGGCCTTCAACGGTGGGTCCAATCCGGCAACTGGGACAGCCACTTACATGCCAAACTATCTTACTTCCCCGTCATTTAGCTCAAGTTGGGGTTCAAATGATATATATGGCATCGGGTATGACTCAACAAATCACTTTATGTATGTCGGCGGCAGCAACGCAAAATTTGGGGTATTTTCAGCCAGTGCAACCCCAAGCTCTGTTACCAGCTGGACATATTTTACGACACAATTATCTAGTCCGGATTTCGATAATGGTAGTTATTGGTCTAATTACAGAATTAAAACCTTTGTCCATGATTCTGTGAACGGATTTATGTATTTCGGTGGTGTAAATGGCCGTTTTGGAGTCTTGCAGGCATCAGCAACTCCAAGTACAGTAACCGAATGGTACTTTCTCACTACGCAACTTTCATCCCCAGACTTTGATGGCTTAAGTTATTGGGCATCATATGGTTTAGGTGGCATGGCAATTGATACTGAAAATAACTATCTATATTTTGGCGGAGAAACCGGAAAACTTGGAGCATTGCTTTTATCAGCGACGCCGGGCACAACAACCTCATGGGTGTTTTTATCTACGCAATTAACTAGCCCCGACTTTGATAACGGAAGCTATTGGTGGATTCAATATATTCATTCCATAGCTTTTGATCCTGATAATAATCTAATTTATCTTGGAGGAGGAAATAATGCTTTTGCTGCCGTGCCAACATCTGCCAATCCATCTGGTGTAACAAGTTGGTATTGGCTTGCATCTAAAATACCACAATATTCCAACACGGATCTTAGTAAGATATTTTATGATTCCGCAAATGGGAGAATTTACATAGGAAGTGGTGCGAATGGTAAATTCGGGCACTTTGTGGGTGGTGCCAATCCAACAAATGGAACATGGACATACTTGGCATCCAATGTTGCAGCGGGGCTTGCGGGTAAAAACATCTATGCTTCGGCGTATGACTCAATTAACGGCATCGTCTATTTAGGAGGGTACCAAGGTAGTTTTATTTCATATAAAATATCCGATGGGACATCGGTGAATTTGACATTGAAAATTTCCTCCTATTGGGGCACCGACCATATCAATACCATGGTGTTTGATTATGAGCATAGTTATCTTTATCTTGGCGGCAATAGCAACAAAGGAGGGTTTCTTTCTTGTTTATCCAACCCCGAAAATGGAGCGTGGACTAGTAGAAGTTGGGGCGCTTGGGTTTATATCTTGAATTATGATGCGGTGAATGACTTTGTTTATGCGGGCGGCACCGGAAACTATTTTGCAGTTTTTACTGGCGCGGCGGATCCTGCTAACGGGTCAATTGTTAACCTTTCTGCCAAATTAACCGGAATTTGGACAGCTGGTAGCGCCGTATACGGCATCCAGCAAGATACAGCTCACGGTTTTGTTTATTTGGCCGGAGAAAATTCAGGTTTTGGTGTATTTAATGGTGGGTCTGATCCGGCTAATGGATCATTTACATTTTTACAGTCTAAAATTAGCGCTCAGTTTGGAACATCTGGAAACTATATATATGGATTAGCGTATGATTCAGTCAATGACAAAATTTACATCGGTGGATCATCCGGAAAATTAGCGATTTTCAACGGCGGAGATAGTCCGACAAATGGAACAACGACATACCTTCACTCGCAGCTTTCATCTCCTGACTTTGACAATGCAAGTTATTGGAGCAATACAAGCATTAAATCTCTTGTTTTTGTTTCAGGAAAAATATTTATCGCAGGCGACTCCGGTAAATTTGGCATTATTCCAACATCTAGTGATCCGGCAACAATGACAACATGGTATTACCTTTACTCAAGTATTTCTTCAATAAATGGAACCAACACGATTTATACGATGTCATATTCTGCGAATGATGCGACAATGTTTCTTGGTTCGTCTTCAGGCAAATTTACATCGTTTTTACAGGGGTATTTGAACAACAAATCCGGCATCTCAACCGCCATCGATGGCACCGCGC
>Ga0247841_10001678_pt1 | contig 47849 bp, 50 predicted proteins | sample LaCruzMarch2015__2_FD_192410 | JGI IMG/M metagenome (GOLD analysis project Ga0247841, IMG submission 192410) | Freshwater microbial communities from meromictic Lake La Cruz, Castile-La Mancha, Spain - LaCruzMarch2015_18m | ecosystem: Environmental > Aquatic > Freshwater > Lake | place: Spain... | reverse complement strand
AAATAATTCTTCAGATAATATACTATTATTGTTGTAGTCCATTGCTTTTTTCTTGATTATCGATTTTAATAATTGAACCTAACTCTAATGCTTTACGAACAACTTCCTCTTGCTCTGGTGTCAGTTTTTCGTCAACGATTTTGGCAGTAATTTCCATCTTGTCCTTGAACTTCGGATTCCTATGTCTTAACCAGAAACTAATTGCTGGCCATTCGCCCTCCTTAATCATAGACAAGAGTTGACTTTCGCTCATGTCGTTTACGAAAGCTTCACCATCAATCAAAGCTTGCTCCATCTTTTGGGAGAATTTCTCATCAGCTCGTTTCCAACGGTAAATACTATTTCTAGATATGCCAGTCTTCTCACAAGCCACCTGAACGATCGGTACTTTTCTCAACTCCTCCAGAAACTTATCAATCAGATTATTTGTTTTCTTCATGGTGTTCAATATTAGCTTTTAGACCAGTAAGTTTTTCAAAACGTCTGATAATAAGGTCACAGAACCGTGGCTCCAGTTCACAACCATAGACTCTACGATCAAGGAGTTGCCCTGCAATTAGGGTGCTTCCTGAGCCTAAAAAGCTGTCTAGAATGATGTCATTTGGCTTGGTACAGCGTTTTATAGCCTTCTCGTGTAAGGTCGGTGGTTTAGACGTGGCATGTTCGTAATCTTTGGCAGAGAGGCGTTTTGCCGTCCAAATCTCTAGAAAATTATCGACCTGAGAAATAAGTTCATTACCAGTGGTAAATTCCTTATTCATCACTTCATTGAGATCAGTCAAAGATTCCGTTAGATATGGTCTTCCACGAACTCCGTAAACTGCTGGTTCATAAGCTTTGTTGCAAAACACTTTTGGTACTGGGTTTTGTGAATTCTTAAGCCATAAGCAAACTCTCTTATTATCAATTCTAAGCGATCTGTATATTTCCTGAATCAATCCGATATAAACCTGATCACACCAATAAAATATATGAGTATCGGGGAGAGTAACTGCTAAGGCTGACTCTAGGCTTGTACGGATAAAAGTCTTGTACTCTTCATAACTGCGAGTGTCATTTACATTACCACCGTAGTTTTTTTGTCCACCAATTCCGCCAGAATAATTTATAGACAAATTATAAACTGGGTCTGAATAGATCATCGAGGCTCTTTCTTCACCCAAAAGTCTTTTAAGGTTTTCAGGTTTGGTGGAATCTCCACAGAGGATCTTATGTTTGCCGAGAGTGATAATATCTCCAAGTTTTGTTTGTGGTTCGACTATCGCTTTTAGTTCTTTCTCAACGTCAAAATTATCATCCAATACTTCTTTGTCTGTATCCCAAAACTTTACCAGTTCCATTTGGTCGAAGCCTATATCGGTTAAGGTTACCAAATCAAATGATTTAAGAATATCGAAGTCCCATTCGCCATCATTGGTATTTGATTCTAATGCCACCTTGTCTCTTTCTTCGTCTGTTAACTTACGATCGGGTATTAGAACCGTAACTTCAGGTATATTCAATTCCAGTAAAGCTTTCTTACGCTGATTACCTGAAAGTATTGTACCGTCAGTATCAATTTTAATTACATCGTGAAAACCACGCTGGGTGATTCGCTCTTTTAATCGAGCGAAAGCCAGGGGTTTTATTTTTCTTGGATTCTTCGCCCAGGTTTTTAGATCTTTGACCGCTCTCTTTTCTACTTTCCAATTGATATTTGTCATGATTATTTTTTATTATCTTCCTTGCTAATAATTTTTTCTCCAGCCATACGAATAAACATCTCAACATCTTTCCAAGATGCTTTTTCACTGGACACTTTCATATACAGACCACCGATGGCGTCGGGGATACGCTCTTTTATCCAATCTTTCATAAACTGAAAGATCAAAACACCGAATTGAGGGTGCTTTTTCCAATCTGTAAGAGTGTCCTCGCATACTCCGACTGATTCGGCAAAATCCTTCTGGTTTTTAAATTCCCGAAACTGGCTAGGGGTGGCTGACCACATAACGAATTTGATAAATTCGGATATGCGTTTTATGTCCGTTATCACTACCGAAAAATCGGAGTGGGTCGGATTAACAATGGTTTCTTTTGTCATTGCTATTTTATTAATAAACGTCTTAATAAAATGTAGGAGATAGAAAAAAACCTATTCCTCACACGAAATAAACAAAAGTTCGACGAACTTCGATCTATTTCTTGCGCGGAATAGGCATGACTTTTTGGGTGCTACACTACTCGCTTTTTACTACGCAACATCAAATTTATTTCTTTTACATGTTATTATTTTGATTAGCTTTTAAATTCCAGCGGTTAATTCTTTTTCCTTTGATCCCATTTTGAAATTCAATAGCGTCTTTGCCGGGGTAGGCTGGTATTCCGAGCCTTGGAAACTTAACAATCAAATGTTTACCTTGTTTTTGAAGATCTAAAACAGTATCAATAAATTCTCGGTCATTGATTACTAAAGTAATAGTTTTTTCATCAGTATATGGTATACAAAAATTTCCCGGCTGACCTGATGCTATAGACCTCATTATGGCCTTACCTGTAGATGAAGTAAGTCTGGCGTTGGTGTGTTCTGTGGTCTTAAAAAATTCAATTACCAGGTCACCTTTACCTGGACCAGCGACTTCTTTGACTATGGTTTCTAATTTCATACTGTTAAGTATAGCAAATTGGTGTAAAGTGTCAACCCGCTTTACGAAAAACTTGCAATTATAACACTGGCATGCTAGTATTGCTGTATGCACATAACACAAAGACAACTGTTGGATTTAATCGCAAGTAACAAGGAGTTTAGTTCTCTTAGTCTTCGAAAAATGGCTGAATTATTGGGTTTTGAAGGTAAACCGCAGATTATCAAACACCATCTACAGCGATTAGAAAAAGATGGTTTAATCCAAATGAACCTTGAAGAGGGGGTCATTAAATTGGTTAAAAAGGGTGTGGAAAAAGCCTCTATTGGTTCGATCTATTCACTGCCGTTAGTCGGTGCCGCTAATTGTGGCCCAGCAACGATTTTTGCCGACCAGAACATTGAGCAATATCTCAAAGTATCATCCATAATGTTGCCAAGGGCCAAGAAAGGTCTCTACGCTCTGATCGCCGATGGTCCATCAATGAATAAAGCAGAAGTTGAAAAAGGCAAGACTATTGAAAGTGGCGATTTTGTGTTGGTCGATAGTGAGTGTAAAAATTATAAGGCTGGTGATATTGTGGTTGCTGTTATAGATAATATGGCAACCATAAAGAGATTCAGGGAGGATAAAACAAATAATAGAATTATCCTTGAGGCTGATTCAACTGAAAAATATCTCCCCATATTTATTCACGAGGGGGATAACTTTCAGTTTAGTGGAAAGGTAGTTGGGATTATTAAAAGACATAATTAAAGTAAAAAAATGACAAAAGAATATATTCGTAATGCAGGAAAACAATGGACTTCAACAGAAGAAAGACAGCTTAAACAATTAGCTAATGAAAATACACCGACTCGTGTCATCGGTCTTAAACTTGGTCGGCCAGTTGGTGGGGTACAAAGTAAGGCTTCAGAATTAAATGTTAGTTTGAGACCACCAAATCAGTCGCCTTATAATAGAAGAAAATAATATGGAGGCAAAAATTAAACATTTACAATTTATTCAGGACACAATAAACAGGATGGCCCATAATTCTTTTCTACTTAAGGGTTGGGCAGTAACCATTTTCGCTGGTTTAACAGTGTTTGCTTTTAAGGAATATAACAGCATTTATCTCTGGATAGTTATGGGCGTCTGTTTCATCTTCTGTCTTCTTGATGGTTATTATCTTTCAAGAGAAAGAAGATTTGTAGAACTCTATAATATTGTAAGACAAAAAGAGGAAACTAAAATTGATTTTTCAATGAATACTAAACAGTTTAGCGAAAAGTGTTCATTTTTTGACTCTGTTCTGTCTCATACCATACTAGTTTTTTACGGTGGTTTAGTTCTGGTTCAATTATTAGTTTTTAATCTAATTTGTTAAATCCAATGGCGAGAAAAGTATTTGTAAGCTATAAACATAAAGATTCAAGTGTGAGAACGATTCCTGGGTTTAGTCCATTTGAAATAATAACAGCTAGACATTATGTTGATAAGCTTTGGGATTATTTGGATGCAGAAGATCATATTTATAAAGGAGAAGGTAACGAGGATCTCGGAAGTTTTAAAGACGATACTATTGAATCGAAACTTAAAGAAAAAATATTTGATAGCAGTATAACTATTGTTTTGATTTCAAAAAATATGAAGGATACTACTTTATCAGAGGAAGATCAGTGGATACCATGGGAAGTATCATATTCATTGAGAGAAAAAACAAAAGATGGAAGAGCTAGTGTAACCAATTCTTTTTTGGCTGTTGTTATTCCAGATGAGAATGGTAGTTATGAATACTTTGTAAAAGAAAGTGGGTGCCCGCATTGCAATAGTACGACTTGGTATCATGACAATCTCTTTAAAATTATTGGTAAAAATATGTTTAATAAAAAAAGGCCAAATAAGATTGTCTGTCGGGGAGAAAATTGTAGAACTGAAGTCCACACTGATAACGACCATTCCTACATACACCCAGTTAAGTGGGATGATTTTATTGGAGATATTAATTTTTATTTAGACCACGCTACAAAGATAAGTGATAATATCGAAGATTACAATGTTGTTAAGTTATTGGCTTCCGTATAGTATAGATTATGAATTTCAAGTCGGTTATTAAAATCCTTAAAAGGGATTTAAAAAAGAAGCAACCTAAAACATTCAGTAGCACTTGGCTCATAAAGGAAACTCCTTCTGTATATCGCTATATTTGGAAAAATATTAAGACAGAAAACGGTGATATCGATTGGGATAGGGTTACTTGTAAGCTAGATCGTAAATTTCAAAAACGGTGGGTAAGATACAGATATAAATCTGCTAAACAGTATGAGGATCAAATTGAAGTAGATTTAATACTTTCAAGATATAAAAATAAACTCTATACCCTTATGATTTCTGCTAACTCTAAGGATGACCGTCACCGAGAAAGGATTATCATATCTTTGGTCCGTATTAGCCAAAAAGGCAATGTTTTGGCTCAACGGGAGCTAGTTACATGGCTAATGTTTGTTGTTGAGGATTGGATTGAAAGACGGTGGCAGATTCGTAAATGGAAGGGTTATACAGATGATGTGGAGGATAAAATAAAGGGGTGTATAAGGTGTTATAAATACACAGGAACCTTTCTTGGTTATCTTTATAAAACACTTGAATTTTCAGGTCGAGGGGTAAGACCAATGTTTAAATATTCTCTAGATGATCCAGTTTTTGATGGGGAGGAGAGTAAAATCAATTATTTAATTCATGACCAACAATCCTTATAATACAACGAATGATACAGTCGTATGTAACCTTGTAGTCAATTTTAAGTAACTTTTGTCACGTTTTGACGTGCTCAAGTCGCGTCGACTTAGTGATATAAAATATGCTAGAATAGCCTTACAGGGCAACGAACCCAAAGGTCCCAGCCCGAGTCGGCCAGCTACTAGTTTTTTCTCTTTCCTTTTTCGTGCTAAAATGGGACCAATGAAATATTTCAAATGGTGGATTTTGGATATTATTTTAACCATTCTTCTTTTGGTTGTTTTACTGCTAGAGGGTTTAATAGGCCTAAATATTGATATTAGTAATCCACTTCTTTCTACGGTGGCTATTATTGGTACCTTACCGGTACTTTGGAGTGCCATAAAAGTTATTTTTAGCCGTAAAATTTCTATTGACCTACTCGCTAGTATTGCTTTAATTTTTTCTCTTATTCAGCATGAATGGCTCTCGGCCATTTTTATTAACCTAATGCTTACTTCCGCCCGATTACTTTTAGCCTATAACGAAGCACGGGCGAGAAAAAATCTGGAGCATTTATTAAAGCTTAAACCCAAAAACATAAAGATAAAAACGGAGGAAGGAGTTACGGAAATTAACTACTCGGATCTCAAAGTTGGGGATATTGTGATTGTGGATTTGGGTGAGCGCGTGCCGGTGGACGGGGTTGTTTTGTTTGGCGTGGCTTCTCTTGATGAATCATCCCTAACAGGAGAGTCTATCCCCGTTAATAAGACGGTTGGGGATGAGGTTCTAAGTTCTGGTTTGATTGTTTCGGGAAACCTAATGATTAGAACAGAAAAAGTGGCTGGGGATACTACTCTGGAGAAAATAATTAAGATGGTAGAACAGGCACAGATAGATAAACCGGACATTCATACTGTCGCTGAGAAATTTGCCACTTGGTATTTAGCAATTATTTTCTTGGGTACAATTATTTTATATTTTTTTACCCAAAGCCTCGGTTTAATTCTAGCCGTATTATTGGTGGTTTGTGCTGATGACATAGCCGTGGCCATGCCGCTCACATTTCTTTCGGCTGTTAGTTTCTCCGCCAGGAAAGGTATTATTATTAAAGGAGCTAGTTTCCTTGAGGCTTTACGTGATGTGAAGGTTATATTTGTTGATAAAACTAACACTCTAACTAAAGGAAAATTAAGGGTTGAAAGGTTTGTTTCTGCTTCAGAAAACCAGGATCAAATTTTAAAATATATTAGCACGTGTGCCGCCTTGTCTGATCATCCAATATCTAAGGCGATAGTTATTTTTTTCTCAGGTTTGGGTAAAAAGGCAAAAATGCCGGATTCATTTAGTGAGGTAAGCGGAAATGGTATTAGGGCCACTTTTGATAAAAAAGAAGTGGTTTTCGGTAAGCAATCATTTTTGGAAACAAATAAAGTTAAAATATTGCCCGAAGTTTTGACTGAAGTAGGCAGAGAAGAAGAAAGGGGTTTTAACGTTACTTTTGTGGCCCATGATGGAAATTATATTGGTTATTTTGTTATTGCTGATGAGATAAAGGGTAATATTAAGGAATCAATGGAGGAACTTAAATCTCTGGGTGTGGAGAGGATAATAATGTTAACCGGGGATAATGAACGAGTGGCTAAGCGAATAAAAGAAGTTACCGGTATTACGGATTATTATGCAAATTTATTACCGGAACAAAAGCTTGACCATATAAAAAATAGTCTTAGTGATAAATATAAGGTGGCGATGATTGGTGATGGTATTAATGACGCCGCGGCCTTGTCACTTTCAGATGTGGGTATTGCTATGGGCGGGTTGGGTTCTGACGTGGCCATAGAATCAGCTGATGTAGTTTTAGCTAGGGATGATTTCTCAAGAGTTCCGGAAATGATTAAGATATCTAAATATGTAATGAAGATAGCGGAGCAGGATTTTGTTATTTGGGGTATTACAAATATTTTTGGTTTGGTTTTGGTTTTTATGGGTATTTTGGGGCCAACTGGGGCCTCAGCTTATAACTTTTTAACAGATTTTCTACCTCTGATAAATTCTACCAGAGTCTTTCAGGTTTATTTAAAGGAAAGGTTGTAGTTGAGATTATCATTTAATGATGTTTGCATAAATAATTCTATAATTATATAATAACCATATGGAAAATATACAAAAATTTACTCCCGGAACAAAAATCATTATTGTCGAGGATGATAAATTTCTAGGAGGTCTGGTTTCTAAAAAATTAGTTGAGGAAGGTTGTGTGGTGCGTCATGTGGAAACAGGGGAAATGGCCGAGCCGGCAGTGGAGTCAGAAATACCAGATTTAATCTTTTTGGATTTACTTCTTCCTGGGGTGAGTGGTTTTGATGTATTAGCAAATCTAAAGAAAAATGATAAATATAAGGACATTCCAGTTATTGTTTTATCAAACCTAGGAGAAAGAGAGGATATCAGAAAGGGATTAGATTTAGGAGCTACAAGTTTTTTGATTAAAGCTTCGATGACCGTAGACAGTGTTGTAGGGGAGGCCTCTAGGATTCTTCGGGCTAGAAAAAAATAAGTAATTTAAAAACCACCCCAATTCGGGGTGGTTTTTTTAATGTTTTATATTACAAAGCTTCTGTCAATTATTCCATTTTTAGCTTCAAAGACTGGTGAAGTAAATACTTCTGAATAGCTTTCATCATCATTTTTCTTCTCAACTTTTATGTAATAACTACCTTTGGGGACAAGGCAGTAATATCTACCGATTTTATCAGCCACTTTATTGGTTACTTCAGTTTTTAGGTCTGAATAATAGACTCGGATAATGGCAAAGGAAAGTGGGTTGCCATTTTTTTCAGTTAGGGAGCCTAAAGCTTTTTGTCTAAGGCCAAACTTTCTAAGGGCCGCCAAGACTAAATACAAGCCAAAAATAATTAGGTTGTATGGGGCGCTAACTAGAAATAAGGAAATAAGGGAAACTACGAAACCAATTCGGAATATCCAATCAGTGGCAATTCTGGTGATTTTCTCCCTTTGGGAATAAAATCTCATTAGCTTCTTTTTACCCTTAGTAAATTCGTTCCAGTCAAACTTTATTGGGTCCAGAGGAATATTTTTGTTTATTAGGGTGCTACTGGTAACTTCTAATTGTTCACCAAAATATAAATTGTTATATAGGGCATCAGCGGTAGTCCCTGACAATTTTTTAGAAGGGAAGGTGTAGTTTGTTTTGTTGGCGGTGATAACATATTTTCCTGGTGAAACTAGGAAGCCATAGCGACCATCTAGGTCAGTGATTGAAGTGGTCTCCCCCTGGCTGTCTATTTGCTTTAGAGTAACATAGGCTGGATCAATTGGCTGTTTGGTTATGCTATCGTAGACTGTTCCCCAAGGGCGGTTTCTTTTTTTAAGTCCTAAAGCGCTTAATAATAGACCCCACAATCTAAAAGGAAGGAATAATAAATCGGCTATAGCGCTACTATCCAGAACTAAGGCTGAAGAAACCGCCACTCCTCCACCTACCACTCCAACTGTGGTGATAGTATTAGCAACCGCTGACCCAACGGGACTTTCTAGAATCTTTTTAGCTTCCAGGTATATTTTTTGGGTGGTTGTGCCCAGGACAGCAATATTTTTTGAAACATAACCACTTACATCAAGATTTTCTGAGACATTATTATGATTACCTCCAGAATTAGAATTATCCTCACCCGGTACCGGTGGTGTTTGATCATTAAGAACATCCTCATATATTATTGGTGTACTAGTAGCTATTTCCTCGGGTGTTAATTTTACAATTACTGTGGCCCGGTCTGACTTAGTGGCATCGGCCTTAGCTTTGGCTTGGATAGTGATATTTACGGCATGATCAGGCGCGGTATATAGGCCGGTGTTACTGATTGTCCCATAAAAGTCATCAATGATTGTTTCAATTGGAATTATCAGCCAATCTACGCCATTATTTGTGGTTGTGCCAGTTACATTGACGACAAATTGGATTGTTTTATTTACTAAAATTGTGGAAGTGGAGGGGCTTAAAGAGATGCCAATAGGGGTAGTTGGCGGAATTATGTTGACCACCACCTCGGCTGTGGCTATCTTACTTATATCTGCTTTAGCTTTAGCTATGACCTTAAGGCCTAGGAAGGTCAGGTTGCCAATATTGGTAGGGGCAGTATACAAACCGGTGTCAGTAATGGTTCCATAGAAATTTTCTTCATCAATTGGTAAAATCAGCCAAGTTACACCAGTATTTGTGGTTGTACCGGTCACAGTGGCCGTGAATTGTATTTTTTCTCCCACAAAAATTGTGGTGGTGGCGGATGGGGTAATAGATATACCTATTGTGGTGGTTGTCGCAGAACATGATTGAGAAAGTGCCTCACTAGTGTTGCTACAGGTGCTTGTGGCTGGTGTGACCGTTCTTGTTTGCACTCCACCAACACATATACCCCAATCAGAATATTCATAGGTACAAGTGGTGATGGTTGGTGGGTTATAGCTACCTCCACAGCTATCAGTAAGAATAGGATCTCCATTTGTACAACCAATCGGTAACGAACTAATAATTGTGTGGCTTTTGTTTCCATTTAAGCAGGAGGACCAGTCCGAATAATTAAAGCTAGTGCACGTTGGGGGTGTCCAAGTGGTGGTTACACCATATTCCGGGGAGTCGCTTGAAAAAGAAATCCACCCAATATTTTCCCCCCAGGCATAACCACTAAAAGTATTTGTAATACTAGTATTTCTGGTGACAGTTACCCCCCCGCCGTCAGGTGAAAAGTCTATCCAGCCAATATTTTCGCCCCAAGCAAAGCCGGTTAGTGTTCCGTCGCTGTCTGTTTGGGTTACGGCATATTCTGAGCTGCCACACTGACCATCGTTTTCACAATTCATAGAAATCCACCCAATATTTTCCCCCCAGGCATAGCCATATAATTCATTGTTTGAAACATAAACTCTTCCTTGGGCGTTAGTAGTTGTTCCAAAATTAATCCAGCCGACGTTATCATTCCAAGCAAAACCTGAGGCTGGATCAGCATCTGCTGGTAGAGAGCCGGGATCAAATACCGCGGCAGATTGCTTACCAATATTAATATAAGAGGTTTGATTTAGAAACGAAGCGATAATTATAACCAATAGGAATAAACCAACCCCAGCTAGATATTTTTTAAAAAATGGTTTCATTTAATAAATTTGATTAAGTTAAATAATGACTATATAATAACACAATACTTATGGTTAAGACAAACCTAAAAATTACAGTCAGTATCGATTTATTTTTGTAATAAAATCAAAAATTCTTTATTACCGGAACCACCTAGAATGGGGGATTCTATAATTTTTATTACCGTCAGGTTTATTTTTTGACAGAATGTTTTAATTTTTTCTACTACCTCATTTCTCAGCTCGTCAGTTCTTACAATTCCACTTTTATTTTTGCTTTCTTTTGGGGTTTCAAACTGGGGTTTGATTAATGCAATAATTTTTCCATTTTTATTTAATAAACTCGCTACATTTTCTAAAATTAATTCTAGGGAAATAAACGAGGCATCTATTACGGCTAAATCTGGTTTTTCAGGTAGGGTTTTAATATTTCTAATATCAGTTTTTTCCATAGAAACTATGCGTGGGTCGGTTTTTAGGGTTTCACTGAGTTGGTTAGTCCCCACATCCACCGCGTAGATCATTTTTGCTCCTTTTTGGAGTAGGCAGTCAGTAAAACCACCAGTAGAGGAGCCAACATCAAGAACTATCAAGCCAGCAGGGCTAATTTCAAATTCTTCTAGAGCTTTTTCTAGCTTTAATCCACCCCGGCTAACATATTTGGGGAGTTCTAGTATCTCAATTATTGTTTCAGCCGGAAAATCTTTAGCTGGTTTGTTTATTATTATTCCGTCAACTTTAACAAGACTATTTTTTATTAAATCAGCCGCTGCACTGCGGCTCCTAACTAGTTTTTTCTCAGCCATTAATGTATCAAGTCTCATAAATATATGTTAGTATATTTTTTGAAAATTTGATACACTGGCCAAATGAAATGGAGACATTATTTATCTATCGCTGGTCTAGTCTTTTTTTTATTGGTTTTTTCTCTAATTTATTCAGGCTTTATTGATATTAATTATCTTGATTTACGCTCAAAAATTGATTGGGTTCCGTTACTGATTATGGCGGCGGCCTTTATCGATAGTATTAATCCTTGTGCCTTTTCAGTTCTCTTTATTACTCTCGCTTTCTTGTTTAGCCTAGGGCATAGCCGGTCACGAATTATAAAAACGGGCTTGGTTTATATATTAGGAATATTTTTAACCTATATTTTGATTGGGTTGGGGGTTTTAAAAGTGCTTACCTTTTTTAATATTCCAAACGGTATGGCCAAACTTGGGGCCGTGGCCATCATCCTTTTTGGCGTCATTAATATTATTAATGAATTTTTTCCTAAATTTCCCATTAAACTTAAAATGCCTGATGCTTCACACAGTAAGGTGGGGGAGCTGATTACCAAAGCCACCGTACCAGCTGCGTTTATTTTGGGAATGTTGGTGGGAATGTTTGAATTTCCCTGCACAGGCGGTCCATATTTGCTGGTTTTAGGTTTACTTCACGACGAAGGATCTTTTTGGACTGGTTTTCTTTATTTGGTCATTTATAATTTTATTTTTGTCCTCCCACTTCTTATCGCTTTATTTATTTCGACTGATAAACCTATTTTAGAAAAACTAGATAAAATAAGAAGGATGGAAACTAAAAAATCTAGGGTGTGGGTGGGGGTCTTTGTGATAGCTTTGGGTTTATTAGTATTTTTGATATAATTTGATTATGGATAAAATAGATAAAAAAGAGTCTGATAAATTTCAGGAGATCTTAAAGAAGATGGAAGCTATGAAGGCTAGCGGTACTTTAGATGTGTCCACTGAAGAGGATTTAGCAATCGCTATTATGAATCTTATTTCTTTGGAGGAGCATTTTTATTTTACTGGGGCCAAGACAGAAAAATCAGAGTATTTTGATACAATGAACGAGGTTCGTTTAATGAGAACCAAACTTTTGGCTAGATTGATTGATAAAAAGGAAGGGGAAGTATGGTGTATTTCTAAACATTTATTGGCTACCTCAATGCGCTTGATGGAGGTGGGCACTAAATTACAAAAAGAAGGGAAAAAATCAGAAGCTGAGGAGTTTTTTGCTGATTCCTATAAAATGTTTAACTTGTTCTTTGCTTTGAGACTAAAAATTATAAATATTTCTGAGCTTAAAAAGATGGCGGGTGAGGAAAAACCAATGACACTGAATGATGTGATGGCTAAATTAGTAGATTGTTGTAACGAGTAGCTTATTAATAATTAGAAAAAGGATGTTTGATTTTAAAATGTCTGGCCTGTGTAACAAGGAAATCCGAGGACTTTTAAAATTAAATATACTTTTTCTAAATAAATAAAGTAATGGACAAAAATCAAAAATACATCTGGGGAGCGGTTATTGTAGCGGTGATTATTATTGTGGGTGGTTTTGTTATTACTAAAAAAACTTCCGCTCCGGGTATATCTGGTAAATACGATGATTTTGCTAAATGTGTGACGGAAAAGGGGATGACCATGTACGGTGCGGTTTGGTGTCCGCATTGTATTAATGAAAAAAAGGCTTTTGGTGATTCATTTAAATTTATTAAATATGTGGAGTGTCCGGATAATATACAGTTGTGCACTGATTTGGGAATAAATGGTTACCCAACCTGGATTGATGGCGCTGGTAAACAATATACCGGAAAAGATACAGAGATTTTAACTGATTTAGCCAAGATTACTGGTTGTGAATTGCCACAGTAATCAGCTTGTGGATAATGAAGCCTTTGCTTTAATTTTTCTTACTTGATATAATAGTTGGAGCCTAAAAAGCTTTTATCAATTTAATAATTAATTAGCCCGAAATTAAAAGTAGGGTAAAAAAATGACTAAACTATCGTGTGGTTCAAAAAAAGGTTTTACCCTCTTGGAGGTCCTCCTAGTTATTGGTATTATTGCCATCCTCGCTGGTATTGTGATTTTAGCTATTAATCCTAGCAAGCAGTTGGCGGACGCTAGAGATGCTCAGAGGCGTTCTGACGTTTCAGCTCTTGCTAATGCGGTTTATCAATACGCTATTGATTCCGGTAATAACATGCAATACATTATTGATACTTACACAATAGGGGCTACTTGTGAGACTGATGTCGCCGCCATGGAGGCCGTGTTGGTTCCTGACTTTATTTCAGCTATGCCCGTTGATCCTACTTTTGCAACACTCGGCTCAGCTTATTGGATGGGTATTGATGCAACCAGCTTACGTTTGACTGTTTGTGCTCCAGCCGCTGAGAATGATTCAATCACTATAACTAAATAATATTTATTAATTAATTTATAATAAAAAAATGACTAAACTATCGTGTGGTTCAAAAAAAGGTTTTACCCTCTTGGAGGTTCTCCTCGTTATCGGTATTATTGCTATCCTTGCTGGTATAGTGATTTTGGCTATTAACCCCGGTAAGCAGTTGGCTGATGCTAGAAATGCTCAGAGGCGTTCAGATGTTAATACTATTTTAAATGGTATTTATCAGTACGCCGTTGATAACAGTGGTACTATGCCTGCTACTTTAGTTGCGGCAGTAGCAGATGATGATGCCTGTTATACTATGGTAGAAAATGATTATGGTACTGTCAACGCAAATTCAATTTTAGCTAGTACCTTAACTGAGTTAACTGATAGCGGAACATACCTTTCCGCTATGCCGGTTGACCCAACATCTACCGTTGGTGGTAGTGATTATATTGCTGTGCTGAGGACTACGGGCCGCATAACTGTTTGTGCTCCAAATGCGGAAAATAACCTTGATCCAATACTAGAGGTTACTAGATAATTTTATATAACAATAAGTTAAACAAAAAAGTATTATCCCATAGGGGTAATACTTTTTTAATTTAGCAGGAAACCCCGCACGGCGTCTCCCCGCATGTAGTGCGGGGATGAATGCAAGCCTACCATTCATATGGTAGGCTTTAGACATGAGAATCCGTGCTCTAAACCACAGCCAATATCAAATTGTTTACCACATAATCTGGGGAACGAAATATCGAAGAAAGTACCTAAAGGAATATGTTAAACAAGAGCTACGGAAATACCTCTACAAAGCCACGAAGAAATATCCCACGCTCTACGTACTCTCTTTTAATACTAATGATGACCATGTTCACCTAGAGATCGAAATACCACCGGACACCACCATCGCCGCCGTCGTCCAACGATTGAAATCCGAATCCAGTCAGATTCTCAAAAAGAAATTCAAATTCATCCGTGAGATATATATCGACGGCGGCATCTGGAGCGTGGGGTATTTCGTCTCAACCATCGGCTTAAACGAAGAAATGATCAAACGCTATATCGCCAATCAAAGCAGGAAGGATTTAGGCCGAACCATCAAGCTAGGATTCTAATGCGTCTAAAAGGAAACCCCGTACGACTGAGTCCGCGAGGGAGTGCGGGGAGGACGTCATTGTTTGAGGATAACTTTTACTTGGTGTTTTTCTTATAGCTTGGTATAATATAGGGAGCTTAAAAAGCTTTTATCAATTTAATAATTAATTAGCCCGAAATTAAAAGTAGGGTAAAAAATATGACAAAGTTTTCTTTTTCAAAAAAAGGTTTTACCCTTTTGGAAATCCTCCTAGTTGTTGGTATTATTTCTATTTTAGCTGGTATCGTTATTTTAGCCCTGAACCCTTCCAAACAGTTAGGGGATACCAGGAACGCTCAGAGACGTTCTGACGTTCTAACTATTTTAAACTCCGTTTACCAATACTCTATTGATAATAACGGTGGACTTGATGAAATAGTGGACGGTGACGACCCGCTTGAACAAAGTGAAACCTGTGATGCTAACGGTACTGACGCTATGGATCTGACTGATAGTTTGATTGGTGATAACGCTAAATATATTGTGGAAATTCCTACTGACCCAAACGCCGAAGATCCATTAACTGATTCTGAATATTATGTTACCCAAAGTGACAACACTAACCGCATTACGGTTTGTGCTCCAAATACAGAGAATACAGAAAATGGAGTTGAAGTGATAAGTGTTACCAGATAGTTTTCGGTTACTCCTAGTTGTTTCTTTTGCTTAACTTATTGGCTTATAATAATCATACAATAATAAATGCCCTTACCCTTAGAAAAATTAAAAGAAATTTTAGTCGGTGGTAGTCATGTGAGTGACCTTGACCTAAATCGGGCGGTTGCTCTGGCCTCAAAAAGCAATGAGCCGGTGGAGGTTACTTTGGTAAAGGAGAATATTATAAAAGATGAAAAATTAGGTGAGGTAGTGTCTAATTATTTTAAGGTTCCCTTTTTGGATTTAAAGGAAGAAAATATTCAAAATGATTTGTTAGAGATGCTTCCCGAGGTGGTGGCTAGGGCTCAAAGCGCGGTAATTTTTGCTAAAACTCTTGAGGGTTATAGTTTGGCAACATCAAATCCAGGGAATTTTGAATTTATAAATTATGTGGACAGAGCAAATCAGGGAAGGATAGCCGTTTATTATGCCACTCCCATTGGGATGCTAGAGGCATTTAAGGCTTATAAAAACAATATTTTTAAAAATGTTGTTGATTTGATTGAGAATTATAAGGTAAATAATGATGAAAATAGCGTTGTTCTTTTAGTCAATCAATTTTTGGAATACGCTTATGATAATGATGCCTCAGACGTGCATATTGAGCCTTTATCAAATGAGATAGTGGCCGTTCGTTTTAGGATTGACGGGGTTTTAAATGAAGTGGTTAGATACCCCATAGAAATGCATGATAAAATAGTTTTTAGAGTAAAAATTATGTCTCACCTTAGAACGGACGAGCGAGATGCTACCCAAGACGGCCGTTTTGAATATAGATCTGCCAATATGGAGTTTGACGTCCGTGTTTCTATTTTGCCGGTCTCCAATGGTGAAAATATTGTGTTCCGTGTTTTGTCAGAACGAAATAAAAAAATTCAACTTGAAGATTTGGGTTTGAATGAAGTTGATTTACAAAAAATAAAAAGAGCCATGGCTCAGCCTTATGGTATGTTTCTTTCCGTGGGGCCAACTGGTGCGGGTAAAACCACAACACTATATTCTATTGTTCAAATACTTAGTATGTTGCCGGTGAATATTGTGACCATTGAGGATCCAGTGGAGTATACTATTGATAAAGTTCAGCAGGTTCAGGTTAACGCCAAGAAAAATATTACTTTTGCCAATGGTCTTAGGTCAATAGTTAGGCAGGATCCAGACATTATTATGGTGGGAGAAATTCGTGACAATGAAACCGCCAGTATTTCTATTAATGCTTCTATGACCGGTCATCTTTTGTTTTCTACTTTGCACGCCAATGACGCCGCTACTATTTTCCCTAGATTGTTGGAGATGGGGATAGAGCCATTTCTAGTAGCCTCATCTATCAATGTGGTTATTGCTCAACGTTTGGCAAGAAAAGTTTGTCCACATTGCCGTATGAATTATCCTAAAACGGCCGCTGATGTCCCCGCTATTGTAGCAATGGAAAAGGATCCAAGTTTTGTGGCCATGATGAAGAAGTTTTTCCCAAATAAAAAGTTAGCTGATATAAAATTATACAGAGGAACCGGTTGTAAGGTCTGCAAGCACACTGGTTATTTAGGCCGAACGGCAGTCTTTGAAGTTATGGAGGTTACGGATGATGTCCGTGCTCTGATTAGCGCCAAGTCACCAGCGGCCTCCATAGAGAAAAAAGCGGAGGAAAATGGTATGACCCTTATGTACTACAATGGTTTAGTTCACTTATTTAATGGTATTACTACCTTTGATGAACTAGAAAACCTCTCTAATATAGACTAATTATGAATTTAAGAAATTTATTTTCAGGAGTTTCAATGGAGGAGCAGATTGGTTTTGCAAAAAACTTAGCAGTTTTGTTACGAGGGGGGGTATTTATTAATGACGCTGTGGGGTCACTGGCTGAGCAGTCTAAACCCGGGCAGATGAAGGATATTTTATATCGAATTAAGGCGCGCCTTGAAAGTGGAGTCTCATTAAACTCGGCTATTGATCAAGAGGAGGGGGCTTTTGGTAAAATATTCATGAGCTTGGTTCGGGCCGGGGAAATGTCTGGTTCTCTAGCGGAAAACCTTGAATTTTTGTCTATTTGGTTGGAGCGAGATAGTAATTTGAAGAAGCAAATTAATGGGGTAATGCTTTACCCTAAAATTGTTATTACCGCTGTGATCATACTTGGTGGTGGTTTGGCCATTTTTATTTTACCCAAATTAGTTCCAATGTTTACTAGCCTGCACGTCGAGCTCCCATTAATCACCAGAGCCGTTTTGGCTATTTCCTTATTTACTCAAAAATATTGGTTGACCGTAATAGTTTCTGCCTTTCTTATCTGGCTAGCTATTTTCTTAATATTTAAAATACCAAGGATGAAATATTTATATCATAAAACTCTTGTTTACTTGCCATACGCTAAAGAGTTTGTGGTTGGTTATCAGTTAGCCTTGTTTTCTCAGTTAATGGGAACACTATTAAAATCTGGAATTTCTATTGATGATGCTCTAGAGATTGCTTCTATTGGTGCTTCCAATCTTTATTATAAAAAAGTCCTACAGGAAATAATGGGGAGAATTAGTAAGGGTATATCTCTGGTAAATACCATGAAGGAATATAATAATCTCTATCCCGCCAATTCTATCAGTGTGTTGGCAGTGGGGGAAAATAGTGGAACTTTAGAGGAGTCATTTTTTAAGGTGTCTGATTATTGGACCAAGGAAATTATTGAACGAACCAAATTATTACCAACTATTATTGAGCCGGTTCTCTTGGTGGTTATTGCGGCCGCGGTGGGTTTGATTGCCGCTTCTATTATCATGCCAATCTACAAATTAACTGGTAGTCTTGGAGCCTAGAGTAAGATAAATATGAATATTTATACAAAAAAGTTGGAAAATAAAGTAGGCCCGACTTTTGGGGAAAAGCGAGGTTTTTCTTTGATAGAATTACTACTCGTAATTGCTATCGCCACCATTATTTTCACCTTTTCATCACCTTTTATTTTAAACTTTTATCGAACCAATGTTGTTAATGAAGCTCAAAGTAATATTATTGATGCCCTACAGCGGGCCAGACATTATGCGGTGCTACAAAAAAATGATAACAGTTTTGGTGTTTCCTTCACTGGTTTAGCTGATAATTATGTTTTGTTTCAAGGGACTACTTATGGTGAGGATGCCACCGAAGATGAAATTTTCCCTTATGACGGCGTAACTATTACTAGTGAGCCCGCTATTGATGAGGTTGTTTTTTCTAAATTAACTGGTCTACCAAGCGCCACCAGCACGATTGCTGTTGATTTTAGTGGCTTTTCCAGATATATTTTAATTGATAATTCTGGCCTAATCTCAGCCACTAGTACGCTACCTATCTAACCACCTTTTTGTATTTGAATTAAGTTTCCTTTCTATGTTATAATTAGATAGCTGAATATATGATTTTACTGAAGAAAAATTTAAAATATATATTTCTATTAGGAATCAGCTTATTCTTCTTTTTTGTTTCTACAAATATTATTTTTGCGGAAGCTATTGTTATTTATGACGTTGATGACCTGCAGGCGATGAATGATGATCTAACCGCTGATTACGTTTTGGGTAATGACATTGACGCCTCGGCCGCTGCAGATTTTCAACCAATTGGGCAATATTATAATTCCTTTATGGGTACTTTCGATGGGGCTGGACACAAAATAACTAATCTTCGTATTTCTACAACCAATACTCCGGCCACCGCCTTGTTTGGGTCAACCAATTTGAGTACAATTCAAAATGTGGGGCTGGTTGACGTTCTTATTGACAGTGATGGGGAGGGGACTGATTATTTTACGGCCGGATTAATTGGTAAGGCTGATAGTACCACGGTTTCCAATTGCTATATTACTGGTTCAGTTTACTCTTCTTACGGGGGTAATACTGGCGGCCTGATTGCTAAATTATATAATTCCACATTGACTAATGTTTATTCTACGGCCAGTGTTAGTGGAACGGGTAATGTGGGAGGCTTGGTTGGTAGTATTCGAAATACCAATATTGCAAATGGTTATTCCACCGGAAACGTCACTAATCCGGGTTCTTGTGGTACTATGTGCACACTAGGTGGACTTGTTGGTTTTATTAGATCTTCTAACTCCGGATATACTATAAAAAATTCTTTTGCCACCGGTGTTATTACTGATAATAATGGTAATTATTCTGTTGGTGGACTAATAGGTTCTTTGAACCCGTTTGAGGAATATGTTGCTGATATAGATGTGACGTTTCCTGGGGCCGGAAATTATACATTTACCAATCTTGCCTGGTGGACGGGTAATGGGGCCACTTATGTTTATAAAGACATGGATGGTGTCTGGTATAGTTTATTAGCTGATAATGGTTGGGGGACGGATAGCGCTAACATAGAAGATTTTTATAGTTTAGCTCACCCGGTTTATAGTCAATTAGTTGATGATTTTTGGGATTTTGAAACCATTTGGCAGGTTCCAAGCGCTGATTTTCCACATCTTCAGTCGGAAATTGTTATTGATGAGGCCACTGTTTTAATGACCGTTTCTAGACAGGGGGAACAAGTTGCTACTACCACCATACCAACTGTTACTCCAAATAATATTGGTGGGGCTTTCACTTTTATTCGTTCATCAGGATCAGCAGATATTACCTCTATCACCATGAAACAAGCTGGGTCACTGCCGGCAGATACTTATATAACCAATTTTGAACTTTATTATAAAGCGGAGGATATTTGTTCAACCACTAAACCTGAGGACGCAGCTTTATTTGGTGCTGATGGAGTTTTTGTGGGTAATATTGCCACCACCACCGGTACCATGACCGTGGGGACAGTAAATGTTTGTCTTTACCCAGTTTATGACTTAGAAAATTTAGAAGGGCAATCTTCAGAAATGCTATTAGGTGACTCTATTAACTTTGAAATTAGTCAGGCTAGTGATGTGGTTGTTAGTTTAGGTTTGATAAGTATGAATGCACCAGTTAACATTCACGGCAGTACAATAATTGAGGATGAAAACATTACAGATTCACTATTATCCTTAAGGATGGATGATCCATTACTTGATCCAACCGTTTTTTATTTAAAGGATGATGCGGTTTGGAAGAGGCAAGGGACTTCCACCGCGCCAGTTCGTCTAACTAATTCAAACCTTAAAGTACACTCGCTTGTTTTTGCCAGCCTAACCGGCCTTCACAGCGCGGGTGTTGTTAGGATTGAAATTACTATGTCAAATATGGATCCTAATCAAGAGGGAACCTTTTTGAATGTAACCAGGACTTATAAAACTACTGCCACTGTAAAAGCTTGGTCAAAAAATGTAAATGAAACGGATACTATTAGTGTGATTTATAATGGTAACACCAGTGATGGTGGCTCAGCCCCGGTTGATTCTATTGCCCACACGGTGGGGTCCACGGTTACTGTTTTGGGAGTTGGTTCTCTTACAAAAACCGGCTATACCTTTGTTGGCTGGAATACCGCTGTTGATGGAAGCGGTACTGATTATAATGCTAATGATACTTTTGTTATTGGTATAACTGGAGTTACTTTGTATGCCAAGTGGACAGCTAATTCCTACACAGTTACCTATAACAATCAAAGCGCCACAGTTAATTCTCTTCCAACGAGCCAAACTGTTACCTCACCAGCTACTACGGTACTGGACAATGGTGGGCTTTGTTTATACCTCAGGTGGAAACGTTACGAACTATGTTAATGGTGAGGTAAGTGGTACACCGGCCGCTCCTTCCACCGGGTCATGGTCAGGTTCAGGTACATTTATTGGCCGCCACATGGGAGGGTATGGACCAACAAATGGATTAATAGATGAATTTAACATTTGGACACGAGCGCTAAATGTAGATGATATGAGAAATCTTTATAACGGAGGAGCTGGACGAAGTTTGATGTAATTGGATGGTTTATTGTAAATTGTTATGGCCCTGAACAAAAATAAAAAATCTGGTTTTAGTTTGTTAGAGCTAATTTTGGCAATTGCCATCTTTTCAATTGGTTCATTTGCCATGGCCACCATGCTTATAGATTCAAACCTTAGTACAAAATTAGGTTATGAAAAAGTTGAAGCTTTGTTTTACACCAGAGAGGGAATAGAGGCTTTGCGCGCAATCAGGGATAATAGCTGGGCTGATTTGATTGACGACCCTTCTCAGGGAATTGATAATAGTGGGGCGGTTCCGGTTTTGACGGAGGCTCCTGATGTGATAGATGACAAATATACTAGGATGGTAAGTATTTCGACTAATCCTGCCTCTGCTTCTATGAAGGATGTTTCTGTCACTGTGTCATGGGATCTAACTTCCGCCCACAGTACCAGCGTTACGCTTAGTAGTGTTTTAACAAATTGGAGGTTATAGGCCATTATGATATAATTAAATTATTATGAAAAAAAAGGGATTTACACTTTTAGAGGCCGTCTTGTATTTAGCCATCGCGGGCATGGTGATCTATTTTATTAGTGGTTTTGCTTTCAATGCTATTTGGGGAAAATCAAAAATTGAGTCTATTCAGGGGGTTAGCCAGGAGATGCAGTCAGTGGTGGATGATATTAGTGGCACAATTAGTGACGCTATAGAAGTTAATGGAGTTAATTAATGATTTCATTTTTTGGCAAAAATAAAAAGAAAGGTTTTATTGTTTTGACTGCTACGCTTATTGTTTGTGCCACTATTTTAATAATCACCACTGGGGTTTTTTTACGTTCAATAGGTGATTTGAAAGGGGTCAATGATTCAGAAGCCTCGCTTAAGGCCTGGAGTGCCGTAAATGCTTGCGGGGAGTATGCTTTACTACAGATGTCTACCACCACTGAGGGTTTGCCGGGTTGGGAGTATACCGGGGATTATTCTTTGCCTGTTGGTGCCGAAACATGTTATATTTATCCGATCGAGAACGTTGATAGTGCCAAATTAATAAAGGCCTCCTCGACGATTTCTAAATTTACCAGAAAGGTTGAAATAGAGATAGCTACAAACACGCCAAGTTTAGAGATAAGTTCGTGGGAGATAGTAGCCGATTTTTAGATTACTTATAATTAATTTTATCAGTTAAATTAACTAACAATGGATATAAAAAATATTGAAAAAATTTTAAAAGAAACCCTAACTATAAAATTTGATAAAGCTTTTGGTTTGGATATTGGGGATCAGTCCATTGAAATTATTGAATTAGAGAAGGTTTTTCGTTTTTCAGTTACTACTTATGGCCGGGCCGAATTACCTGATGGAGTAGTAGAAAACGGAATGATTTTAAATCAAAATATTTTAGCTGAGAAACTGAAAAAGCTCTTAAAAGAAGCTAAACCTAAAAAGGTTTCTACAAATAGGGTTGTTGTTTCTTTACCAGAGTCACAGGTTTATGTGAAATGTTTTTCTTTGCCAGTTGGTCTTGGACCCAGTGCTCTTTTGGCCGCTATTACTGAAAAAGTATCTGCCTCATTACCTATAAATATTGGAAAGGTTTATTGGGATTATGTGGAAAAGCCACTGGCTGACAAAAAAATGAAGCTAGTTACCTTTATTGGTGTGCCAAAAGAAATCGCTAATAGCTATGTAAAGTTTTGTAATTCTATTGGGCTAGAGGTTATCTCTTTGTGTACTGAATCACTGAGTTTAGCTAGGACAATTCTTAAGAGTTCTCCCAAGCAGAGTCTGGTGATAGATATTGGCGCCGGAGCCACTAATTTAAGTTTTTTTGATAGTAATGATAAATTAAACATGTCAGTTACCATACCAACCGCCGGTAAGCAGATGACCGAGGCTATAAAAACTCAATTAAAAGTTGAAAATATTGAGGCTGAGGCTTTAAAGGTTAAGTTTGGTTTTAAGGAAAGTAAGGATAATAATGTTAAACCAATAATCCTGCCTATTTTAAATGATATTTTGTCAGAGGTAAAACAGGCTATAACCTATTATGAGGGGACATTTAAGCAGGTGCTAGATGATGTATATATTATTGGTGGCTCATCTCTTTTGCCGGGGATTACGGAAATAATTAAAGGTGAATTAAAAAAGGAAGTTCAATTGGCGGTTGGTAATAATATTAATTTGGATTCTCTTTTTGGTAAGAATAATCCTTTCTCGCTTTATGCTAATGTGATTGGTTTGGGGATGCTTGGCGCAAGTGGGGAATTTAGAGATTTAAATTTATTAAGGAAAATGCCAGCTTCGGAGGCAAACACCGTGAACAAACTTAACTTATTCAATATGGGGTATTTAAGTCCGGTAAATACTGTTAGAACTATTATTAATAATAAGTATGTCCTGGTTATTATGATAGTTATAATTGGGCTTATTTTTGCCATATTATTACAGCAAACAAAAAATTATAGCATTTAACTAAATGGTAAATAATCTTAAATCTCAAGGGCTTTTTTCGGTTTATCTTTTGGGTTTTTTCTTTGCCTTTCATACTGCACTACCAACTTATATTAATTCCAGTTTCCTTGACATTTTTATGCCAGAAAAATTGGTTGGGGTTATTTATATTCTCGCCTCTATCCTCACGATTTTTGGTTTTCTAGTTATGCCTTTTTTACTAAAGAAATTTGGTAATTATAAAATTGCCTTTCTTTTAATCTCCCTAAATTTAATTGCTTTATTGGGGTTAGCGATCTTACAAATTCCTAGTTTACTACTTATTTTCTTTCTAATTAATCTTATTTCTATACCTTTGGTTTATTTTTCCACTGATATCTTTTTGGAGGGTTTTTCTAGTAATCTTAAAACGGGCAGAATAAGAGGTATATATTTAACCTCTGTAAATTTAGCTTGGGCTTTATCACCCTTTATTAGTGGATTGATTTTGGCTAATAATGAATATTGGAAAATCTATCTAGCTTCATTTATTTTTTTGGTGCCCGTTTTTCTTATTTTGCTTTTAAACCTCAGATCTTTTAAAGATTCAGAGTATCACGCCACTCATATTTTAGAAACGGTCAGGACGGTTTGGAGAAACAATGATTTGCGAAATATTTTTATTTCTAATTTTCTATTATTTTTCTTTTATTCTTGGATGACTATTTACACACCGCTATATTTGCAAAAAAATATTGGTTTCTCCTGGGGGGAGATAGGTATAATTTTTAGTATCATGCTATTGCCTTTTGTTTTACTTCAATTTCCTCTTGGTCGTTTGGCTGATAAGAGATATGGTGAAAAGGAAATATTGAGTCTGGGTTTTGTGATTATGGCTATTGCCACTGGAGTTATCTCACTAGTTAGCGGCGGAAATATGTTTGTCTGGGCAGTTATTTTATTTATAACTAGGATTGGTGCCTGTACGGTGGAAATTATGTGTGATACTTATTTTTTTAAAAAAGTGGACTGTTTAAATGCTAATGTTATAAGTCTTTATAGGATGTCTGGTCCGTTTGCCTATATTTTAGGACCACTGGTGGCCACTTTATTATTTAATTTTTTCTCTTTTGATATTAAATATCTTTTTTTAGTTTTGGGTTTGATAATGATTTTTGGTCTAAGGTTTAGTCTTTCAATAAAAGATACTAAATAAACAAGGTTTGCTTTTTTAAGGTTTATATGTATAATTGTCCTCATGTTTAAATTAAAAGTAGAAAAAAGAGATTTAAAGGAAAGCCTATTTCCCCTGAGAAAATCTGGTAAGATTCCAGCGGTTTTTTACGGCCCAAAGGAGCCATCAACCCCCATCAAGCTTGCTTTATCTGACTTTAAAAAGGCTTGGAGATCAGCTGGTGAGTCAACTGTCGTTTCTCTTGAAGGACAGGGTATAGAGGCAGATGTGCTTATACACGATGTGGATCTTGACCCGGTGACCGATGTACCTATTCATGTAGACTTTTATGCGATTGAAAAAGGCAAGAAATTATCTGTGGATGTACCATTGGAATTTATAGGTGTTGCGGGAGCGGTGAAAGATCTTGGTGCCGTTTTGGTTAAGGTTATGCACACAATTGAAATAGAGGCCTTACCAAAGGATTTACCACACAAACTGGAAGCAGATATTTCTGTTTTGGTGACTTTTGATAGTGTATTAACCGCTAAGGATATTAAATTACCGGCTGGCGTTACTCTTAAGGTAAAACCGGAAGAGGTGGTGGCTTCTGTTTATGAACCAAAGGAAGAGGTAATAGAAACCGCCCCAGTAGATTTATCAACTATTGAGGTAGAAAAGAAAGGCAAAGAAATTAAAGAGGGAGCCGAGGGTGAGGCTGCCACTCCAACAGAGGCCGGTAAGGATGATAAGGGTGGTAAAAAGGAAGAAAAGAAAGAGAAGAAGGAGGAGAAAAAGTAAAATTTATGTTAAAATAACGGTGATGAAGAAATTTATCACCGTTATTTTTTTAATCATATTATTTGCTTCAGTTTTATGTGTTGAGGCCCAAACTTTATCAACCCAAGATAAAGCACGTTTGCAGGCGGAATACGATGCCTTGCAGGTGGAGATTGCTGAGTGGCAAAAAGTGCTAGATGAGACAAAAGCTAAGAAAAATACCCTACAGGGTGATGTGACTATTTTAAATGCTCAAATTACTAAGGCTGAAAAGGAGATAAAACAAAGAAATATTACTGTTGCCACCTTAACAACTGAAATAAAACAAAAAGTTGCCAATATCAGCTCTCTAGAGGTAAGGATAGAAAATGATAAAAAATTATTGGCTAATTTATTAAAAAAGAAGGATCAAAATGAGGTTGAGCCAATTTTCTACCTTCTTCTTTCAGCTCCTGATTTATCAAATATGATTGTCGATATTGATGATGTACAGACCGTAAATAAGGGCCTGCAGGATCTTTTTGCGGAATTACGTTCCGTGAAGGATGAGACCCAAAAAGAAAAGGAAAGCCTAGACGTTAAAAAAAATCAGGAGTTAGACGCTCAATATGAAGTGGAGCAAAAGAAGAAGCAAATTAGTCAAAATCAAACGGAAAAGAAACAATTATTAACTTTTACTACTCAGGCGGAATCAAACTATCAAACTGTCTTAGCTGATAGACAGCGTCGAGCGGAGGTGATTAGAAGTGCTTTATTTGATCTTCGGGATGCGGCTGGCATATCTTTCGCGAAGGCCTTAGAATATGCCTCATATGCTGCGGAGAAAACCGGAGTGAGAGCAGCGGTTATCTTAGCAATATTATCTCAGGAGTCTGATCTGGGTAAAAATATTGGCTCTTGTTATGTCTCAGATCTTAATACTGGTAATGGAGTAGGTAAAAATACCGGCTCGCCTTTTCAACAAGTAATGAAGGCGCCACGTGATACTGTACCATTTAGTGAGATTACTGAGGGTTTAGGTTTGACTTGGGCCACAACGCCAGTTTCTTGTCCTCTAGGGGCCACTTATTATGTCGGACGCGGTTTTGGCGGGGGGATGGGTCCGTCACAATTTATTCCATCTACCTGGCAACTTTTTGTGGGTCGTTTGAAATCTACTCTTGGAGTCTCATTACCCAACCCCTGGGATCCCAAACACGCCATTACCGCCACCTCTCTGTATTTATCAGATTTAGGGGCGGGAGGGGGTACTTATACAGCAGAAAGGAATGCGGCCTGCCGATACTATTCCGGCCGAGCTTGTGATAGTAAAAAACCATACAATACCTCATATGGTAATTCGGTTATCGCCAAAGCTGAGAAGTTTCAAGCGGACATAGATTTTCTTAAGAGTATTTAGTCTTGCTCTTTTACCATAAATCTGCTAGAATCTTAAAACTATGAAAAAAGATATACATCCAAAATTCTTCCCAAAAGCGGAGACAACTTGCGCCTGTGGAGCAAAATATAATATTGGTTCTACCAAGGAGGTTATTAATGTGGAAATTTGTGCTGTTTGCCATCCATTTTATACTGGTAATGATAAGGTATTAGACACCGCCGGCCGAGTGGAGAAGTTTAAGGCTCGAAAAGAGGCTGGTTCTAAAAAGAAGGCTAAATAACTTAATCAAAAGCCCAGTCGCTTTAAGGCGATTGGGCTTTTATGCTATTATAATAATATGACAATCGAAGAATTCAAAAATAATAAGAAAACAACTTATCTCGCTGATGAGTTTATTCGGCTGGAAACAGAAGAAAAATCAGTAATGGAAATGCTTATGAAAGACCCCAGTATGACAGAAATGGCTAAAGATGAATTGGCCTCCTTAAAATCACAGAAGGAAAACATTTGGAAGCAAATGGAGGATATATTGACTGAAGAAAAAAAAGAAGAGGAATTTCCTAATGAAATTATTATGGAGGTCCGGGCGGGGGTGGGTGGGGATGAAGCGGCTCTTTTTGCGGAAGTTTTAGCTAAAATGTATTCTGGCTATGCGGGCATAAAAGGTTGGAGTTTTACGCCACTTGATGAATCTAGAAATGATATTGGTGGTTATAAAGAAGCCTCTTTTGAAATAAAAGGACTAGGAGTATATAAGGAGTTACGTTATGAGACCGGAGTCCACCGTATTCAAAGAGTGCCTGAAACAGAAAAGAATGGCCGAGTGCATACTTCTACCGCTTCGGTGGCGGTTTTACCGATTCGTAAGAAAAGTAATGTGGAAATTAAGCCAGCGGATTTACTGATAGAGTTTTCCAGGGCTGGTGGTAAGGGTGGTCAAAATGTTAACAAGGTGGAAACAGCTGTTCGTATTCTTCATAAGCCAAGCGGGATAGACGTGCGTTGTACGGCTGAACGTAGCCAGTCTAGAAATAAGGAAAAGGCGATGATGATTCTAACCGCCAAATTAGAGTTGCAAAAAGCGGAGTCTGATGCTATTCAGTTTGCCAAAGAAAGAAAAGATCAGATTGGTACAGCTGACCGGTCAGAAAAAATCCGCACTTATAATATTTTACAGGATAGAATCACGGATCACCGGGTCAAACAATCCTGGTATAACATTACCAAAATCTTAAGTGGTGAAAGCGTAGGGGAGGTTATAAAATACGTGGGAGAAAACATTGGAAAGCCGACAGATGGTAAGGAAGATGATCCAGATTAAAAATATGCTGTTTCAGTTGCATTTTTGAGCTATATTTGGTAAGATACTGCGACATATGGAAGAAGTAAAAAAGGTAAATAATGATCGTATAGATGAGATGTTTAAGGCCGGAGCGCATTTTGGTTACTCCAAAACCAGAAGACATCCTAGTGTTGCGTCTTATATTTTTGGTATTAAAAATAAGGTTGAAATCATTGACCTAGAAAAGACTAATGAACTATTGGAGAAAGCCCTAGCTTTTGTTGCTTCTTTAGCTAAAGAAGGTAAACAAGTTTTGTTCGTGGGTGGTAAAAATGAGGTTCGGGCTGCTCTTAAAATAGCCGCTGAATCAGTGGGTATGCCTTATGTAGATGGACGCTGGATTGGAGGGACCTTAACAAACTTTCCGGAGATTAAAAAAAGACTTCTCAAATTAGAAGATTTGGTAAAGCAAAAGGAAAAAGGGGAATTGTCCAAATACACCAAAAAAGAGAGATTAATGATTGACCGTGAGATTGCAAAGCTAGAAAGATTTTTCTCTGGTATTTCCTCAGTGAGAGATTTACCTAAAGCAATGGTAGTGCTTGATTCTAAAAAGGAAGTTATTGCGGTGACCGAAGCACAAAAAATGAATATTCCAGTAGTGGCTCTTTGCGGGACAGATTCTGATATTTCTGGCATAGATTATCCAATTGTCGCCAATGACGCTTCAGTTTCCAGTGTTACTTATTTTATAAATGAAATTGCTAAGGCTTATCAAAAAGGAAAAGTTTTAAAAGTTTAATCTAAAAAAGATGTCTGAAATAACAACCGCGCAAATTAAGGAGTTGAGAGACCAAACTGGGTTATCTATTATGCAGTGTAAAAAGGCCTTAGAAGAGGCCGCTGGGGATATTTCCAAGGCCACTATTATTTTACAAAAAAAGGGAGCCGGTATTGCCGCCAAGAAAGCTGACCGAAACCTAGGTGCCGGCCGAGTGGCCTCCTACGTGCATTCTACGGGCAATATAGCCTCTCTAGTTGAGCTTATGTGCGAGACTGACTTTGTGGCTAAAAACGAGGAATTTGGCGCTTTAGCTTATAATATTGCGATGCAGGTAGCTGCTACAAATCCTACATACCTAAAAATGTCTGATATCCCTGAGGCCACTAAAAAGGAGGCCGAGGAGGTTTTTATGAAGGAAGTTGAAGGTAAGCCGGCTGATATAAAAGCTAAGATTCTTGATGGTAAAATTAAGTCATATTTTAAGGAGAAGGTATTATTAGAACAGTCTTATATTAAAAATCCGGAAATAACCGTTACTGGCTTAATTGAGGCCTTCATTCAAAAATTTGGTGAGCGAACCGAGGTGGGAAGATTTACTCGGATTGGGGTTGGGCAAAAATAATCATGATGACCTTTATTGTATTCATAGTTTCTCTTGGCTTAATTGTTCTTTTGTTTGCTATAAAGAACCTAGAAATTTATCATGGACGTAAAATATTTTTAGAAAATCTATTTTCTAAATGTGATGTTTTAATTTTAAAAATTATCCTTAAAATTAAATTTTGGTGGAGTCATATTAGTTTTAAAAATACTAAACTAATTTTTTCTTGGGTTATAGTTAATACAAAAAAATTAATTATTACTATAAAAAGACGTTTCGATCACAAGCAGTCACATTTTTTTACCAAGAGAGACCACAATATTTCAATAAATAAAAATTCTGCCTCCTTTTTTTTAAAACACATGGCGGAGTATAAGAAGGGTTTACGAGAGGGTGGAAGTAAGAAAGTATAGATTACAAACACCTCTTATTATGGAGCCGCCTCTCGGGCTTGAACCGAGGACCTATAGTTTACAAAACTATTGCTCTACCAACTGAGCTAAGGCGGCTTTATTATTACTCAACTCAGAGATTATACATTATTTTACTCAAAAATCCAGTTAGAAGGTAATTTACTTATTTTTGGTTGTTGTGCTGGTTGAGGTGGCGGTCATCCAGGCGGGGAGGGTTTTCACTAGTTCATCCTTATCTATAAAACCATTATAGACTTTATCATTAATAACTAAAGCTGGAGTGACCTCGCTTACTTTATAGAGTGAGATAAGAGTGCGTAAGGCGGGATTATCGAGATTGTAGTCAAAGGAATATATCCTTAAATTTGGATACTGCTCTCTAAGATAGGTCAGTACATATCCCTGCTGTTCACATTTTGAGCAGTCATTAGAATAAAAATATAGGATAAAGACCGGTTTAGTATTACATTTAACACTGATTTTTTTCATTAATAGATAGTCTTTAATTTGGAGCAGAGTATAATATGTTTTTAGTCTCAATAAATCAGGGCTATTTTTACCAAAAGTAGTCTCGGTGTAAGTTAATTTTTGGGCTAGGGTGTTTAATTCCTGGGATAAAACATCACCGGTGAGATCACGACAGGACGATTCAGCGAGTAGGTTGTATTGTGTTTCGGAAGACATTATATCTATAGAAATATTATCCTCGATCTCCTTTAAATCATTGATTTTTTTACTACCTAAATAATTACTCAATATAATTGCGGTAGCAAAGACCATTAAAGTAATTAGAAATGTAAGCAAGTATTTTTTCCAATCAAAATTTTTCATTATTTTTTATTTTATCTCCAGACCGTGTCTTTTGATGCTAATACGCCATAAACGGATTTGGCCAGCCAAAGTGGGGCCATAAAAGGGTAAATGAAGAAAAAATATAATAGATCCCGTGAGGGTTTTATGTTGCCTTCAGATAGTTTTCTTCCAATCAATATTAGGATAATTGTTATAATAAGAATTAATATGGTCACTAGGGTGATAACATTTGTATTAATATAAAATAATTCAATATTAATATGCTTCAAAGAACTTAAATCAAAATTTATTGCTTGTAGGTTTTGAATCCAGGTTTTAGTTTTAATACCTACATCTAAAACAAATGATCCGGCTAGCCAAAGGGTGGAGATGGTGGAGATAATCATCACCGGCAAAACAAAAAATCCCAGGTTTCCTTGTTTTTTATTAAAAAATAAATCACGATAATCAATAATATTTTTAAGGAAGCCATAAGTCCATCTAGTGCGTTGTGTGAATAATTTGGAGAATTTATTGGGCGCAATCGTGTAGACAAAAGCAGTGTGACAGTTTTTAATCTTGTAACCATGGGTTTGCATTCGCATAGCCATCTCCATATCCTCAGTATTATGAGCCTTTCTATATGGCCCTAAATTGACAAAAACCTCTTTTCGAAAGAAAGAAAATGGTCCGGGTGTGACATAAAGGGCATCTAATAGTGACAACATTTTTCTAAGAAAAATACCCCAATCATATTCTACCTTTTGAATTTTTCTTAAAATGTTGTTTGGGGCGTGTATTTTAATTGCCGGCGTGACGGCCATAGTTTCCTTATCAGAGAAGTAGGCAACCAAGTTTTTTAAAGCATCAGGGTTTACAAAGGAATCAGCGTCTAGGCAACCAATAATATCACTAGTAGATTTAGTGATAGCAAAATTTAAGGCTGTATGTTTACCACCATTTTCCTTTCTAAATATTTCAATATTAGGGTGATTTTTATATTTTTGAATTAAATCCCAGGAGTTATCTGTGCTCCCATCATCAATGATCATAATTTTCAGCTTATCTTTTGGATAGTCCAGAGCCAATAGGGATTCAACAGTTCCAAAAACACTTTCTTCCTCATTAAAGCAGGGCACAACAATTGTGGCGGAAGGGAAGTCAGCTGGTGTAGCACCCCCCTTCTTATTCATTGTGGACCGGTTTTCTAAAAAAGTAAGCAATAGAAAAACCTCAAAAAATAGCGAGACAAAAAGAAAAGCACAAATTATTAGATTTGGTAACTCCAACATTATTAAATGATATCATTTTTTGACCAAAATCGCAATTAATCTTTCCCCGCCAAAAATCTTAATAATCTCTCTTTTGTTTCCTCTGGTCCAGAGACTCTAACTGTGTCCACACCCATTAAGAATACTGGATAATCATTACCATTTTCGTAGACGGCATCACCAAAAAATAATATGTCATCTTTATTATATTTAAAATATTCCATGAGTTTTTTTATTCCATAGGCTTTATCCATTCCTTTTGGGGTAATATCAATGGAGGTTTTGCCACCAATTTTTATTTCAAATTCTGGTAGTTTTTCTTCCAAAGTTTTTTGTAGGGCTATTCTTTTTTTAAAGTCTGGGTCCCAAGCCTTTTTAAATTCTACTGGGGCGTGTTCGCCTAGGGCGGAGTAGGTTATTTCTGATTCTCGATCTTGCACCTTATCACCAAATTCATTAATATTTTCCTTACCATCCACTACTTCTTTTATGGCTGTGACTATTTTCCATTTCTCCTCAGTAGTAAGTTTGTGGGAGGATAGCTCCTTCCACTCCTTATCAAAAATCCATAGCCCTCCGCCATTAGTTGGGAGTAGTATTAAGTTTTTATTTAGCTCATTATTAAGACCTATTTCATCTAGAATCTGTTTTTTAATATCCGCAAAGGCTCCACCGGTAATAATAGCCACTTGTTTTTTTGCTAGTAATTTTTTTAGCAGGTCAGCCATTTCATGGTCAATTTTAGAACGGCTTTGTGAGAGGGTGCCATCAACATCAAAAGCAATTAATTTTTTTGTCTTAAAATTTATTATAGTCATATCAAATTGTTAATCTAGCAATAAGATAAGAGATGGTTGATTCTGCTCCTTGGTTTAGGTTTATTTTTGTTTCTTGCACCCCATCATAACAGCCTCCAGTTTCCTGATCATATACCACCTGGCCAAGGAGATTATTTCCTAGAAACCAATTAAAAGCATTAATCATTAGTCCCTTGTATTGCTCATCCTTTGTTGTTTTATACATAGTGTTTAATGCCTGAACTAGAGAGGTTACTTCTTCTGGTTGTTGGTCAAAGTATGTTCTTTCACTGCCTTTTTTGAACCATTTTTGTTGTCCAATTGGAATGCAAACTGATCCTTTAAACGAGTGAGAGATCAGGAAGTCAAGGGTAGTCTTGGCTATATTAAAGCATCTTTGATCGCCATTTATTTTATAAGCCAAAAGTAGTGATTCCGGAATCACTCCGTTTGAGTAGGTTAATATATCTTCAAACCACTGCCAACCAGAGACGTTATTGTTTTTATAGAATTCTATCAAATGCTCGCAGTGATTATTTATTTCTTCTTTAGTTGATTGATTATTTTCTACGGTAATCCATTTGCATAAAGCTTTAATATAAAATGATACCGCTCGGGGGGAGACAATCTTTTTGCTGACTTTTTGTCTCCCTTTTTTAAAAAGATGAATGGCCTTTTCTCTTAGTTCATCTGGAACATCTTTTGCCGCAGACACATAGGCTAGGGCATATAACCCCCTGGCGTAGGAGTCCTCTAAATTTTCGGCTGTATTTTGGGTGGTGTTAAAGGATTTGTCATAGTTAACATAATTATGCAGTCCCTCCTTTTCGTATATATACTCAATAAATTTTAGATATATTTTTGCTAATCTTAGCGACAATTGGTTATGATTTTTTGAATAAAACTCGGTAACGGCAATTAAGGCTCGGGCATTATCATCCATCGTATAACCAAATTTAGGATTAGGCTCGGTGAGTTCCGCAAACTGAAACATCCCAAATTTATCCGTCATTTTTGATATGTGATGGAGTTTTAGCCGTGGAACATTTTTTTCTTTTTCATTTAAATCTGGAATAATTACAGAAATTTCTTTCATGTAGGATAAGGCAACATTTTGCCAAACCATATTTCTGGTTCTAAAATAGGCGTTTTTACTCATTTGTTCTAGATCATCCGGGTTTTTAAAAAGTTTTAATATTGATTCGGTTATTTCTTGTGGTTGCTTAAAATCAACCAAATAACCTACCTCTTTTGTGACATCTTCTTTAGCTTGAGCAAATGAAGTCGAGATTACTGGCCGGCCAGCCCCCAGGGCGTATGATAGGGTTCCTGATACAGCTTGGTCAGGGTTTTGGGAAAGCGATAAATATATGTCTGTTGCTTGAAGAAACTGTAATAATTCTTCATATTCAAAGTATTCATTATAAAAAGCTACATTTTTCTCAAGGTTTAGGTCCTTAATTTTTTTAATTAATTGTTCTCGGTATTTTTCTCCCTCATTTCTCAATACTACTGGGTGGGTAGCCCCAATTATTAAGTAGGTAACTTCGGGATATTGTTTAACCACGTCAGGTAGAGCCTCGATCGCGTACTCAATCCCTTTTCCCGGTCCTAATAAACCAAAAGTAGAGAGAACTTTTTTATTTTCTAGCCCCAATATTTTTTTGGCCTTAGTACTTGGAGAATATGAAGCGGGATGAATACCGTGGGGAACGATTTTTATTTTCTCAGCTGGTATACCGTAGCCGGACATTAATATTTCCTTAGACATCTTGGTCATCACAAAAATTAGTCTAGAATAATCATTTATTTCCACCACAATTTTTCTCATTTCTTCTGTTGGATTTGGTAAAACTGTATGGAAAGTAACTATCACCGGTTTCTTTATTTCCTTCATAAAGGAAAGCAAATTTGATCCATGATTATCACCATATATTCCAAATTCGTGTTCAACATGGACAAGTCTTATTTGTTTTGTAGAGTTAATTTTTTTAGCAACACTTATATAGTCATCCTTATTATTTTGCGCAATTTGAAAAATAACTTTTTTAGTATATTTATATTTAGAGATTTCATTCTCATTCATGGCAATAATTTTGGAGTCTACCTTGGGAGCAAACAAAGTATCAAAGGCCTCAGTTAGGTCCGCGGTAAAAGTTGCTATACCACATTCACGTGGTGGAAAGGTAGAAATATAGGCAATCCAAAATTTATTTTTGATCATTTTTTTGAGTTAATTCTGATAATAACGAATTTAGATTAATTGATTTAAGCGCAATTACTGAATCAGCTGCCCCATAATAAACATCAACGTTTTCGCCATTAAGCAGGGCACTACTAGGAAACACTACGTTATTTACGTCCCCAGATTTTTCCCACTTTTCAGTTGGGGAAAAGAGGGGATGATTTAATCTGCCTATAACTTTTGTTGGGTCTTTTTTATCAAGAAGGGCAGCACTAGCACAATATGTTCTTCCCTTATCGTTTTCTGATACGGCATGGAAAATTAGGAGCCAACCAGCTTCAGTTTCAATTGGGGGGCAACCACCACCAATATATGATTTTTCAAAATCAAACTTTGGCTCTAAAACTATATATTTTCCTAGCTGAGTAAAATAATTTGACCAAAATTGTTCAGTTAGATCAGAAAATGAATCAAAGTAGATAACCTGTATACCTGGTAGGATTCGGTGAATCATAGCAAATTTACCGTTGATTTTTTGGGGGAAGATAAAGGTATCCTTTTCCCAGAGAATGATTTTACTATTATTTTTCGATAAATAGGCCCTTTCAAATTTACTATATATTTTTTTTACATTGGATTTGGAAAATATATCTTCGGCTTTATCATAACTCATTTGTGAAGAGATAATACCTTTTTTTTCAAACTTTTTTAAATCAGTACTGGTGGCTAGGGCAATTCGGGCATTTTCTCCATCATAAGCAACATAAAATAGATAATATATTCCATCTAATAGAACTATCTTAGGGTCTTCTACCCCGTGTTTTTCATAGTTATGTTCGGGTTTGAGGATGGGGGTGGTGGATCGGTAGATAAGCTTATTGTTTTTAAATTGGCAATAACCAATAGAGGAATAGTTTCCAGTATGGACCGCTCGATAAAACATGTGGATTATCCCATCCTTTTCAATACAGGCGGGATTAAGAACCGCTTGGTTTTCAAAATCAAGCTCGGTTTTTTCTAAGATTATGCCTCGGTCTTTTATTTTAATCATATTTTATGCTCGGCCAAAGTCATCTTCATAGCGCACAATATCATTTTCATCAAAATTACCGGTGGAAACTTCGATAAAAATCAAATCATTATTATTGTCTGGGTTTTCTATTCGATGTTTGGTATTGGTTAGAATATCAAAACTTTGCCCCACCTTTCCTTCTTGAGCGGAATCATTTATGGTTATTTTGGCTTTACCCTTAATGATGTACCAGTGTTCGGTTCGTTTTTGGTGTGATTGGTAAGAGAGCCTTTTTTGGGGGTTAACGGTGATTCTTTTTATAACCACATTGCCGTTTTGGCCGTTATTGACCATGGGGAAGTCATTTAGTGTCTCAAATTTACCCCAGGGTCTAGTTGTTATTGAATTGGTTTTTTTGTAAAACGGGAAAATCATAATTTTTATAGTATATCATAATTATAATATTTTGGCTCATACGTGTTTTTAAGTTAAGAACAAGCTATAATAGCCTTATGAATTTTGAGGAGAAGTATAAACAGTTAAATGGAAAACAAAAAGAGGCGGTGGATGCTATAGATGGTCCAGTTATGGTTATTGCTGGTCCAGGGACCGGTAAAACGTCCATTTTGACCCTTAGGATTGCTAATATCCTAAAACAGACAGATACCAGCCCAGACAGTATTTTAGCCTTAACTTTTACGGAATCTGGAGTATATTCTATGCGCAAGAAATTAGCTGATATCATCAGTAGCGCCGCTTACAAAGTAAACATTTATACTTTTCATGGCTTTTGTAATGATATTATTAAAAATTATCCAGAAGAATTTCCCCGGATTATTAGCTCTCAAAATATAACTGATATTGATCAAATAAAAATATTAGAAGAAATTATTGATAATACTAAACTAGAAATTTTAAAACCGTATGGTGATACTTATCATTATGTCCGCTCCATCATTGGTGAGATTAATAGTTTAAAGCAGGAAAATATTGATTCAGTTGGGCTAGCTAAAATATTAGACAAGCAAACTAGTGAGTTTGAACTTATTCCGGACCTCTATCATGAAAAAGGGAAATATGAAGGTGAGATGAAGGGTAAATATAAGGATTTGGAGAAAAGTAATGCCAAAAATAAGGAACTGCAAAAAATCTATGTGCAATATGAAAAAGCCCTAGAAGCCAAGAGGCTTTATGATTATCAGGATATGATTTTGGAAGTAATTAAAGCCTTGGAATCAAATAAGGATTTGTTATTACAGCTTCAGGAAAAATATCAGTATGTCTTGGCAGATGAGCATCAGGATGCCAATAACTCGCAAAATAAAATCCTGGAACTTATTTCTGGTTTTCATGAGAATCCAAACATATTTATTGTGGGGGATGAGAAACAAGCCATTTTCCGTTTTCAGGGCGCCTCGCTGGAAAACTTTTTATATTTTAAAAAACTTTATCCTAAAGCAGTGCTGATTTATTTAGAGGAGAATTATCGGTCTTCCCAGTCTATTTTAAACACCTCTCATTCCTTGATTAGTAAAAACAAACAAGGCGGGGAGATGAGGGTGGAGCTTAAAGCCAAATCTACCCATAAAAATATTCCGGTAAACCTTTATGTTTTTGAAAAAGCCAGAAATGAATTTAGATTTTTGGCGGAGAATATTCAAACTAAAATTGAGCAGGGGATAAATCCTGGTGAAATAGCCGTGATTTATAGGGAAAATAAGGATGCGTCACTGGTGGCCCGGGCCATGGAAAAAGTGGGGGTACCGTTTGCGATTGAGTCTGATCAAGAATTATTCGCCGACAATGATATTGCTAAAATTATTTTATTACTCCGAGCGATCAATGATTTGGGGGCGTCGGATATTTTAGCTCAAGCGCTGTTTATAGACTATTTAGAACTTTCCTATGTGGATATTTATAAGGTGATTACTTTTGCCAAGGCTGAGAAAATATCTATTTTTGATGCGCTTCATAAAAAGAAATATTTAGAGGAAGCTAAGGTAGATGATGTAGTTGGAATGCTAGAGCTTTATATGAAACTGGAGCAGTGGGGGAAGCAAGCTAAGAACAATGATTTGTTGAACTTTTTTGAATTACTTATTCGCGAGTCCGGTTTTATCAAACATGTTCTGACTAGTAGTGAATCTGTAGAGAAAATAATGAAGTTGGATAGGTTACTTAATCAGATGAAGGAATTGGTGGGCGGGCATAAGAATTACCGCCTAGCAGATTTTATAAATTATCTGGATGTCCTGGAAAAACATAATATTACTGTGAAAACGAGGGGTAAGGCCTTGGCAGAAAAATCTGTGCACTTGATGACCGCTCATAAGAGCAAGGGTTTAGAGTTTGACTATGTATATGTGATTAATCTATTTGATGGGCATTGGGGTAATAAAAAAGAGATGAGGAAGTTTAAACTGCCAGTTCCTGGGGTAGATATTTTAAATTATGATGCGATTGATGATGAAAGACGATTATTTTATGTGGCTTTAACCCGCGCCAGACAGGAGGTCAGCCTGACTTATTCCAAACTATCTGACGAGGGCAAGGCATTATTACCATCACAGTTTTTGGGAGAAATAGAACAGCCATTATTAAAAATGGAAGATACTAAGGATTTGGAGAAAAAATATGATGAGACTAGAGCGGATGATTTTATGGCCTCCAAAGCCAGACCAAAAGATTTGAAAGATAAAGAATATCTGAAACGTTTATTTTTTGAGCAAGGTTTATCAGTTACCGCTTTGAATAATTATTTAACCTGTCCATGGCAATATTTCTTTAGTAATTTGATTCGTTTGCCTCAGGCTCTGTCTAAACATCAGATGTATGGGACAGCCGTACATAGCACGCTTAAACATTTTTTTGATAAATATCGAGACGAGCAGGATTTGAGCAAAAAGGAATTTTTGGATTTGTTTGAAAAATATTTAGCCAAACAACCGATGGGGGGAAATGATTATGAAGAAACCTTGGTTAAAGGGCGGGAATCACTTGGTGGTTATTATGATACCTATAATGGTACCTGGAGCCGGTCTGTAATTAATGAATTTAGTATTGCGGGAGTTTATGCTGATCTGGAAAAATCTGTAGCCGGAGAGGAGAAGATATTACTTAAGGGAATTTTGGATAAAATTGAAATGCAAAATGACGGAACAGTAAACGTGGTGGATTATAAGACAAAGAAACCAATGTCCAGAAATCAGATTGAGGGGAAAACTAAGTCTGGTGATGGTAATTATAAACGGCAGTTGGTATTTTATAAAATATTGTTGGATAAATATGAAAAAGGGAAGTATCAGATGAAGACTGGGGAGCTGGATTTTATTGAATCAGACATTAAAGGAAATTATAAAAAAGAAAGTTTCGAAATCACACCAGAGGATGAAAAAGAAGTATTAGCTCTGATTGCTATAACCGCCACCAGTATTGCCACCTTTGATTTCTGGGATAAAAAATGCGAAGACAAGGAGTGTAAATACTGCGCTTTAAGGGATATTATGAATAAATAATATTTTATCCAAAAAGAGTTTGGGTGATGGCGGAGTTGCCTTTATTTTCCCATTTAGATGTATCTAACTTTATTTCTTTAATAGTATTTCCGTCTTTGAATTTTAGGTGGCCGTTTTTTAAGGCGTAATCATAAATATCCTTAGTTATTTTTACATCATCAATACAATATTTAATCACATCATCATACCGGCCTTGTTTCCACCACTCCATCGCTTCTAGCCCGTGACCAGATTTCTTTCGGCCTAAGGTAGCCTCAGCCACGGAGTCTAATTTAATTCTGTAACCCAGTGATTTTTTAATTTCGGCTAGTAAATCCAAGCTGCCTATTTTGCTCAAATCACCAGAGTAATATCTATTTAAAATTGGGGTATCAAAAGATTCACTATTATAGCCAATCAATAAATCCGCCTTTTCCAGTATTGGCCAGAGGTCTTTTAGTTGGTCTTGTTTGTAGCTGGTGTATTTATCAGTGGCGGAATCATGAATACACACCACATACATATTGGGAAATACTTGTTTAGAGCCAACATTGGTGATAATACCATCAGTTTCAAGATCAAAAACAATCTTTCGCATTTTATTTAAAAGCCTTAGCTAGAGCGTCTTCCTTAACTATTTTTTCTTCACCAGTCTTTAGATTTTTTAATTTGAACTCACCCTTCTTTATTTCATCTTCACCAATGCAGATAATGTAGGGGATTTTTTGCTTGTCCGCACTTTTGATCTGGTCACCTACTTTTTTATTAGTTAAATCTACAGCTACATTAACACCACCTTCTCGTAACTTTTGAGCCAGTTCATTTCCAAATTCTTGGAACTCTTTACCTAAGGTACAGATATATAAGTCAGTTTTAGGTCTATATTCTGGTAATTTTCCATAAGTTTCTAGGATATCCCGGATGATCACGTCACCAGCGCCAAAGCCAAAGGCAGGGACTTTGTCACCACCAAAGATGGAAAGTAAATCATCATAACGGCCACCACCAAACACTGAGCGTCTATTTTCTGGATTGTTGTCATATACTTCAAACACTATGCCGGTGTAATAATCAAAACCACGCATTAAGGTTTGGTCAAAAATGGTATTGGTAATACCGAGTTTTTCTAATTGAGCCATCACGTTTCTGATTTCCTCCACCTTTTCTGCCACTTCTAGGCTTTTTGGTAGGCGAGAAACAAATTCCTCAAAGTTTTGGGAATTTAAGAGGGTCAGGAATTCGGCACTTTTCTTGGAGAGTAATTCCTTGATACCGTCGTCAAAGTCTTTGGCTGATAATTTGTTTTTCTTATCAATTAATTTGCAAATTTTTTGAGCAGTGACCTCATCTAAAGACATCAAATCATTTAGAATATAATTCATGATTTTTCGACTGTTCAAGCGAATTTGAAAATCAGTATCTTTCAAACCAATTTCTTTCATAATGGAATAAGCCATAGAAATAATTTCCACTTCAGCTGAGGTATCAGATACGCCAAACAAATCTACATTGAGTTGCCAATGTTCTCGCAAGCGTCCTTTTTGTGGTTTTTCATAACGGAAAAGGTTAGGTATAGAATACCAGCGGAGGGGGAAGGTCATTTCTCGTTTCTTGGCGGCCACCATGCGGGCTATTGTTGGGGTCATTTCCGGACGCAAAGTAACCTCGCGGTCACCACGGTCTGTAAAAGTATAGGTTTGCTCATTGACTATTTCATCACCAGATTTCGCTCGATATAAGTCAGCGGGTTCTAAAACGGAGGCATTGTATTCACTATAACCATAACTCTCACAGACTTTTTTAAATATATCAAAAATGTAGTTCTGAACAAACATTTCTTCTGGGTAGAAATCCCGTACCCCTTTGTATGATTCTGTGCTTAATTCCTGCCCGGCACCTAGACGGGTATTTGTCTTTTTCTCCATATTCGTCTATTGTATCAAAATATGAAGCATAAACAAGCCGTTCTGAAATTAAACAAAAAAGAGGGGAAAACTCCTTTGGAATGCCTGGAGAGATTTAAGAAGGAGAATCCGGAGTATGCGGAGGAAAAGATGACTTATGCGGGGCGGCTGGACCCACTGGCTTCTGGTGTGCTTTTAGTATTAGTAGGCGAGGAATGCAAGAAAAAGGAAAAATATTTGGGTTTGGATAAAGAATATGAGATAGAAGTATTATTTGGCTTTGCCACGGATACTGGAGATGTGCTGGGTTTAGTCACTGGGCAGAAAAATAAGGAATTAGAATTAGGCGAGATTAAAAAGAGTTTAGAGAGTTTTGTAGGGAAAAAGACCCGGGTTTATCCAAAATATTCTTCACCCGCTTTGACTGGGGCCAAGATTCAGGAAAAGAGCGGGGAAATCAAATCCATCAAATTTTTAGGTAATAAATATATTACAAGCGCAGTTTTATTTAAAAATATTCAAAAAAAAGTTGGTTTAGTGAAAGGGGATTTCCGCCAGGCAAAAATATTAGACAGATGGAAAAAAGTGATTAATAAAAAAGCAGAAAAATATTTAGTAATAAAACTCAAAGTCCATTCTTCTTCCGGTGTTTATATGCGCCAACTGGCCGAAGAAATCGGTCAAAAATTTAGTGTATCTAGTCTTGCTCTAAAAATTAAACGCCTAAAAGTTGGGAAATATTAGGATATTGTATCTCCTTATTATTTATGCTATCCTGATTCCGTCGTAGATGTTCTCGCGGGTTTAAGCAAGTAAATTTCTTAGCCGGTGCAGGGGTCGCTCTACTGATAAAAGATTAATAGAAAAAGTAAAGTACAATGGCAAAGAAATTATACGTTGGAAATCTTTCTTACAATGCTACCGATGCAAGTCTTAAGGACACTTTTGCACCGATGGGCGCTGTGGAGTCAGCTAATGTCATCATTGATAAGATGACTGGTAGATCTCGCGGTTTCGGCTTTGTGACTATGACAAATGATGACGAGGCTCTAAAGGCTATCGAGTCAATGAATGGTCAAGAAGTTGAAGGCAGAAAGCTTACAGTAAATGAGGCAAAACCTCTTTCTGAAAGACCTCCAAGAAGGAATTTTGATAACCGCGGTGGTGGATCAAGATATTAATCCGGATGTTCCTTTTAAGGAACGGAAGGACTAATTTTGATTTAAATTTCAAAAACATTTAAGCAAGTCGCAAGGCTTGCTTTTTTGTTTTGCTGTGGTAGGCTATTGGCTGGCTTGGTCTTTCAAACAAGGAGAAATAGGAGGAAAAATACTAGGTTCAGTGTTGATGGTGTATTGTTTTGTCCGTTGAGATAACGAGGAGTAGGGTTATGGCCGCTAAAAGTCAGACGGGTTCGAAACAGAGTAATGGAGCGAAAGCTGAGGAGACTGACGAGTATTTGGTCAGGGTTGGTGGAACAGTGCAGATTAATGATGAGCACATCAGACGCGGCCTGCTGGTGAGGGATGTGGTGGACAAGCCACCCACCGGCTATGGCTGTAAAAGATTTGGTCACCGGGTACCATTTGATCCGTCGCAGAAAAAAGTCGAAGTCGGATTCTTGATGTTTAAGAATCCGAAAGTTCCACTGACTGATGTCGGCGGAGTGGTAGCGGAGTTTGGTCTGAGACCAATGGTTTTGCATGAAGGATTGGCCCTGTGCAACCCGTATTCAGAGCTGGATATTGGTGTCGTACTTGACTGGTTTTTCAAGCAGGCCGGAGAAGTGGGGATTATACCCCGAGTCTCAACGGTAGCTATCGGGCAGTTTCGACTGCCGATAATGATGACAATGGTCACTGCTGGAGGAACTTCCGCGACGATGATTCCATGTCTAGACATGGCTTCTGGCGGTGTTTCGTGGAGGGTTTCTCTGCTGTCTCTCAGCCCTGGCCTGGTGGTAGGTCAACAGATTTTTCCTTGCGTGGCATCCCGCTAAATAGTTGGGATACATGAAAGGAGGTTACCCAAAATTGGGTCTGAGATAAACGCGTGCTGGTGTGAACAGCGCGCGTTTTTTATTCCAATTTTTTATCTAGTCGCCCTCGCTCTTTCTATTTTAGTTAAATATTTTTTTCGTAAGCGAGTATTTTTGGGTGTTACTTCCAAATAATCTTCATCACCCATCACCTCCAAACCTTTTTCAATATCTAAAATCATTGGTGGGGTGAGGTAGATAGCTTCATCGGAGCTAGTCTTTCTAATGTTGGTTAAATTTTTCCCTTTGATTGGATTTACATCCATATCTTCACCCTTGGTCACGTTACCTAATATCATTCCTTCATAAACTTCCATTCCTGGCTCTACATAAAGTACTCCTCTTTCCTGTAAATTCCACAGAGCAAAAGCCACCGCCTTTCCAGTCATCATAGACACCATAGAGCCAAATTCTTGTTTCTGAATGTCACCCGCATATGGTTTGAAACCCGTGAATCGGCTACACAATATTCCATTACCTCGGGTGTCCACCACAAACTGTCCTTTGAAACCAAGTAGACCTCTGGTTGGTACCTCAAAAATCATTCGGACTTGGCCGTCCTTGGTTTTCATGTCTTGCATAATTCCTCGGCGTTTGCCCAGTTTTTCAATCACCACGCCGGAAACTTCCTCTGGTACATCAATGGTTACTTCTTCAAATGGTTCAGATTTTACACCGTCAATATCTCTGATAATTGCTTGAGGTTGGGAAACTTGTAATTCAAAACCTTCTCGGCGCATATTTTCAATCAGTATCGCCACATGAAGTTCACCTCGGCCGTACACTTTCATTGTCTCAGCCGTGAATTCAATTTTAAGACCAACATTTATTTCTAGCTCCTTTTCCAAGCGCTCACGGATCTGACGGCCAGTCACAAATTTTCCTTCACGGCCGGCAAAAGGGGAATCATTTACTAAAAAGTTTAGGGAAATAGTTGGCTCATCAATATTGATAGAGGGTAGGGTGGCCTGATTTTCATCCTCACAAACTGTCTCACCAATATACGCATCATCTAGACCGGCAAAGAGGACAATGTCACCTGCATAAGCCTCCGGCACCTCCATTCTCTTGAGGCCTTCAAAGGTAAAAAGTTTAGTGATTTTAAATGGGCGTGAGGCACCTTCGTGGGTTTTAGAAAAAATTCGTTGGCCACTCTTTAATGTTCCTTTGTAAATACGGCAAATACCTAGCCGGCCCATAAAATTATCATAAGCCAAGTTAAATATCTGAGCGGTTAGGGGGAGTTTTTCATCACCAGGTTTGGCGGCCACTGGAACTTTTTTTAAAATTAAATCTAAAAGCGGAGTTAAATCTTTTTGTTCATCCCCAGGGTTATTCATAGCTACGCCTTTTCGGCCAATAGCATAAATAGTGGGGAAGTTTAACTGATCATTATTAGCTCCCAGCTCCATAAAAAGTTCCAGCACGGCTTCATGCGCCCATTCTGGTTTGGCGGCGTTTTTATCAATTTTATTTATAACAACGATTGGTTTTAAACCAAGTTCCAATGATTTTTTTAACACAAATCGAGTTTGAGGCATTGGGCCTTCTTGAGCATCCACCACAAGAAGCACCGTGTCTATTGAGCGGAGTACTCTTTCCACTTCAGAACCAAAGTCCGCGTGACCGGGGGTGTCCACAATATTAATTTTGGTCCCCTTATAGTTAATGGAAGTATTTTTAGCATATATAGTAATACCGCGCTCTTGTTCGAGTTTGTTTGAGTCCATGGATACTCCTTCTTCTCCTACGCCGGCCTGTTTCATCAAGGCGTCAGTCAAAGTAGTTTTACCGTGGTCCACGTGGGCAATAATGGCAATGTTTCGTATTTCCATCTGTTTACAAATTAAAATGCGCCTTGGCGCTTTTTAGGCTATAAATATACCTTAAAATAAGGGTTAAATCTAGCTTGACAAATAAACTCAAGTATGCTATACTTGAAGGAGAGTTAGGGTTGTAGGAATATTCAAATTCCACCCTGACCTTTGACAAGGAGAATATCATGAAGAATAAGATTATTGAGGCTTTGCGTATTGTCGTGTCGATTGGTGGTGCATTCTGCCTCATCCAGTTGGCTCACAACGAAAATACTAACCTGACGGCCGCTCATCTGTGGATTGATCTTTATCTCGGTGTGATTGGCGCATTCGTGCTGTATTTCTTTCTCTCGGTGTATTTCGGGGCGAGATGTGGCACACAGGAATGATTCTACACCATGGTTCTTCAACCCCCCCGCGTTCACTTGATTGTGGCGCGGGGTTATTTTTTTGTCTTTTTTTATTATATATTCCTATGGTATAATTATGGCCATGAATAATGAAGTTGAGAAAATTAAAAAGTTTGTGCGCGCCACAAACTATTTATCAGTTGGGCAAATCTATTTACAAAATAATTTTTTATTAAAAGAGAAGTTAGTTTTTGATGATATTAAGTCACGTTTATTGGGCCACTGGGGGACTTGCCCGGGTATAAACTTTGTTTACGCCTGTTTAAATAATCTGATTATTAAAACTGGGGCCAATATGATGTTTGTTTTGGGCCCGGGTCACGGCTTTCCCGCCATTCAGTCAAACGTTTTTCTAGAAGGAACATTAGGTAAATATTATAAAGAGGCACAGGTAAATGAAGCCGGTATTTCTCATATTACTAAAAACTTTAGTTGGCCCTATGGCTTTCCTAGTCACTCTAGCCCCATGACTCCGGGTGTTATCTTAGAAGGTGGTGAGCTTGGTTATTCCTTGTCTACTTCTTATGGAGCCGTTTTGGATAATCCAGATTTGATCGTGACCTGCCTGGTGGGTGATGGGGAAAATGAAACCGGTGCTTCCGCTACCGCTTGGCATCTAAATAAATTTATTGATCCCGCTAAAAACGGTGCGGTTTTGCCTATCCTACATTTAAATGGTTACAAAATTTCCGGCCCCACTATTTTTGGCCGGATGAAAAATACTGATTTGAAATCTTTATTTAAGGGTTATGGTTATGAACCAATAATTGTGGAGGGTAAGGGTGATAAAGTATATGAGAAAATGATCAAGGCCTTGGATCAGGCATATGCTCAAATAAGAAAGATTCAAAAAGAAGCCCGAGAAAATCCAGACAGAAAGCTTGATGATTATTTACGCTTTCCCATGATTGTGATGAAAACACCCAAGGGTTGGACTGGTCCAAAATATTTGAAGGGTGACAAAATAGAAGGTAATGGTACTAAAATAGAGGGTAATGCTCTTTCACATCAGGTGGTGGGGAAAGAAACCAAAAATGACAAAAGTCAATTAAAAATGGTAGAGAAATGGCTCCATTCATATAGGTTTGAGGAACTTTTTGATTCACAAACTGGTTTTGCAAAAGATATTTTAGATAATATACCAAAGGAAGGAAGGCGAATGGGTGATAACCAAGTGGCTTTTGGAATTAAAAAGGGAGATCGTAGTCGGGACCTGGTTTTGCCAAGCGTTGATGGTTTGGAGACAAATATTAAAACGGCTGGTGATACTTCAGCTGGAGCCATGAAGAAAATCGGTGAATATTTAGCCCAAGTGGTAAAATTAAATCAAGAAAAAAGAAATTTCCGTTTATTTTCTCCGGATGAAACTTACTCAAACCGTTTACAGGATATGTTCAAGGAAACCACCAGGGCTTTTGTGGGGAAGATAGAGGAGTGGGATGCTGATATGTCACGTGATGGCCGAATAATTGAAATGCTTTCTGAGCAGTCACTTCAGGGTATGGCTCAAGGTTATGTTTTGACCGGGCGTTTTTCCATCTTTACTTCTTATGAAGCTTTTATTCCAATTGTTTCTAGTATGGCTGATCAGTATAGTAAATTTCTGAAAATTGCCAGAAAAACTGAGTGGCGGGGTGACGTGCCATCTTTTAATTATCTTTTGACTTCCACCGGCTGGCGTCAGGAGCACAATGGTTTTTCTCACCAAAATCCTAGTTTTATGGATGAATTATTAAATAAGAATCATGATTTTATTAATCTTTATTTTCCGGCGGATGCTAATGAGGCTGTTTTAATTGCGGAAAAATGTTTGGCGTCTAAAAATGAAATTAATGTAATTGTGGCGGAGAAAACTATTGAACCTATTTGGTTAACACCTACTGAAGCAAAAAGAGAAGTGGAGGACGGTATGTCTATTTGGGATTTTGCTAGTGAGGATAATCCTGACGTGGTTTTTGCTGGCTGTGGTCAATATTTAGTGA
>Ga0247841_10001676_pt1 | contig 47898 bp, 39 predicted proteins | sample LaCruzMarch2015__2_FD_192410 | JGI IMG/M metagenome (GOLD analysis project Ga0247841, IMG submission 192410) | Freshwater microbial communities from meromictic Lake La Cruz, Castile-La Mancha, Spain - LaCruzMarch2015_18m | ecosystem: Environmental > Aquatic > Freshwater > Lake | place: Spain... | reverse complement strand
TGGTTTTTGCACACGCGAGTCCGCGAGCGTGTCCGAGGCGCGCATCATTGGTCGTCAGGGTTCAATTCAAAATACATTCGAACTTCGTTCAATACACACCGCATTAAAAATTTGAAGCGCCAAACGGTGCTTTTTATTTGAGAAGTCTCATTGACATGATTATTTTGTTATGCTATATTATGCGCAGATCTTAAGACGAAACAATTCAGTGTAGAAAGGCAGGTGCGAGATGAGCACAATGGGGACATTGTTGTATGTAATGTTCGTGGGGATGATCACCATTCTGTCGGTGACAGTGGTGGAGGTACTCGTCCAGGGCAAATGGCATTTTCTATTGAAGAGAGAACACGGGGAGAGCGAGATCTGGGTTAAGCGCATGAAAGAGCGCTTGAAGGAGTTGAGGAATGCTGGAGATTGCTCTTGCGTCCAGTGCCAAAGACCGTCGGAGCGGTATTGTTTTGGAAGTATGGCCTCGTTGCCAACGGGCTGTACTTTACAGAACGATTCGAAACAATCTGCGCTGCGGCACTGGTACTTGTCGTGAGTGTGATCTACGGGCTTATATATTCGAAGGTGATGGAGATTGCCTTCGTGAGACTCCAAAGGTTGAGAAAGGCCTGTCGTATGCCCGACTGGTTGCAGTCTTCAGGTGCGGAGGTCCTGAGTCAGCAAGAGAAGGTCATAAGACTTTCTAATGCACTATACGAGTATGTGCTGCTCAAGGATGATAATCTGCCACCACCGTTGCGCGCTCTTGTAATCGTGCCATCGTTAATCTTAGTGGGTTTGATCATGTCGATTAAATACCCAGATGTGCCGTGTGGAGTCTGTGGTGTGGCAACCATCACATACTTGCTCTCGATGTTCTACACGGTTCTGATAGAGATTGACAGGGCTTTTTCCGGTTTGTACCGGACCAAAATCCCCAAGTTGTGGAAGGGTCTAAACGTGAAGGCGATTCGTCGACACTGGCGGGAGCTCGAGCAAGACTGGTTCAAACAGCACACCAGTGAATGGTCTCCTCAGCTGACCGAAGGTGGTAACGCCGAGCACGACGACGATGATGAATTAGGAGGCAGCGACAGCGGGTTCATCTGGTGTACGTTCACACGCCTGAAATCCAAATTTCTCAAGCCTCCGCAGACTTGAGCGCATTATACCCCAATATCTGACATAGGTCAGTGCGGGGTTCTTTTTTTGTTTACCCTTCGCGCGCCAAGGCGATGCCCCAGACATTTTTGATTTTAGCTTCTTTCAGAATGCGGGCGCATTCTGCCATAGTAGACCCGGTAGTGTATACGTCGTCAACTAAAAATATTTTTTTGTCCTGCAATTCTGCGGGTTTTTTTATTTGAAAAGCATTTTCCAGATTTTTCTCTCTTTCTGTTTTTGTCAGTTCCATTTGCGGTTTGGTATGCCTAATCTTTATTAAATTGTCCGACATGACGGGGATTTTTAAAATTTTTGATAATTCTTTTGCCAATTCCTCGGACTGATTATATCCGCGGGTTTTAAGCTTTTTTATGTCGAGTGGAATTGGTATTAAAACACTGTTGTTCCAAATTTCATTTGTATTTTTTCCTGAAAGTATAAAATGTTCAACTAAAATGCTTGCCAAAGTTTTTGCCAAATCCTTTAAATACGGCTGGTATTTAAATTGATAGATTAGTTTTCTGGTTAAGGCTTTTTCTTTGTAGGGGAGCGCGAAGTAAAGGCCGGAAATTTCTTTCTTTTGACATCTGCTGCACTTTCCGTTTTTTTGTTCTGTTGGCAGCCGGATGGGTTTTTGCTCGCAGAGACAATAATCAAATTCAGATATTTCTAAAAGAGTTCGGCAATCATCACATAAATAGGTGCCTTCTTTCTGACAGCCTAGGCAAAATTTCGGGAAGAATAAGTCGAGAAGGAAATCCTTGAATTTATTTAACTTGTTGGTTGAGTTATCCACAGTGTTATTGTATCTTTTTTATTATATAATAACTTAATCATGAGTCCAAATCCCTTAGGAAATTTTAATTTAGGGAAATTGAACATTTTTTCAAATCCATTGAAGATGTTTTTTCCTAAAAAAATGATCGGGATTGATGTGGGAACCGCTTCAGTCAAAGTCGTTGAGATATCAAGATGGGGCCAAGGGGAAACTCTGGAAAATTACGGAGAAATTAAATCAGCGTCTCTTTATAAGGAACCCTTCAGAAGCACCGAGAAGGGAAGCTATCTGCTTTCTAACTATTTCGTTTCAAGAGCCATAAGGGCTGTTTTGGATGAAGCCAAAATAAGAACCAAGGCGGCTATATTTTCAATACCGGATTTTTCTACTTTCTGCACATCATTTGAGTTGCCGCCCATGAACGCCAACGAATTGAAGGACGCGGTTTATTATAATGCTTCTCAGTATATACCGCTTCCTGTTACAGAAACGACCCTAGATTGGAAGTTAATAGGAGGCACTCCCGGCGACAAGCAGTCCCCGCTTAAAATATTTTTAGTGGCTATTCCAAATCAAATCATACAGGATTATCAGAAAGTTGCTCAATTAGCGGGTTTGGAACTTTACGCGGTCGAGGCCGAGGCGCTTGGGTTGGTCAGATCTTTGGTCAGAGAAAATTCCGGTTACATTTGTTTGGTGGATATAGGCGTTCAAAGCACCACTATCAATATAGTTGAAAAAAAGATTTTGAAAAAAAGTTATAGTTTTGATTTCGCCGGCGGCCAGCTGACTTACAGCATATCTTCGGCCTTGGGCTTGGGCCACGACCAGGCTGAAGAATTAAAAAATAGAGAGGGGCTGACTTCTTCAAAAGAAGAAATTTCTAAAACGCTGTACTTGCTGATAGATCCTTTAATCATCGAAGTGAAAAAGATACTATCTGATTTTTATCAACAAACAGGAAAGGCAGTAGACACAGTCTACTTAACGGGGGGCACCTCGGGACTTCCGGGGTTGAGAGAATATTTTTCAGAGGTTTTAAAAGTCAAGGTGGAAATTCCTAATTGTTTTTCTGAGCTTTTATATCCCCCAATCTTGCAGGAAGCCCTTGGAAAAATGGCGCCGAGCTTCTCGGTTGCAACTGGCGTAGCCATGGGAGGATTAGAAACATAAAATATGGTATAATAAATAAAAGGCTATGGATTTTTCTGTAATATTCCAATTAAGGACAAAAAAATTCTGGTGGATGGATGTAATATTTTACCTTGTGATATCTCTATTGATAGCTGCTTTGTTTTGTTATTTTCTTTTTTGGGTTAAGAACGGCATGATAAGAAAGCAGATACAGGACGAAATTGCAGCTCTGCAAACCGTAGGAACCGATAACCAAAGAGCGCAGGAGAAAGAGGTTATCCTGTATCAGAGAAAGATAGGTGATTTCACAACCCTGTTAAAGGGCCACGAATTTGCCTCTAATGTTTTTGCTTTTATGCAAGCGCAAACAATGCCGAGTGTTTGGTTTAGGCAGTTTGGGCTAGAAGCCAAAACCAATGGTCTGCAACTGGCCGGAGAAGCAGAGAGTATGGACGCCTTCTCTAGACAGGTGGCAGCTTTCGAAAAGAATAAATATATTAAAAATGTCGGTACTCTGAACTCTTTGCTGGGAGATTCAGCCAGAGTTAATTTCAATTTAAACCTTACGCTTGATCAAAATATATTCAGCTATTTAGACGGAGAATTGGCAACATTGAAGCCGGCCGCATTAACAGAACAGCCGGCAGAGCAACAAACAACGGCCGGTTCAACTGCAAGCACTCAGACTGGCGGAGAGCAAGCAGAACAAGCTGCTCCGGCGGTCTTGAGCGTTGAAAAATCAATAACCTCTTTCCGATTTCTTTTAGACTCAGAAGTAATTGGTGTTTTAGATCAGACGAATTATAAGATTGTCCTGAATGTTCCATACAACACAGATCTGAAAAATTTAACGCCCTCAATAATCGTGTCTCCCGGCGCTACTGTGGTGCCGGCTTCCAATGTTTCCCAAGATTTTACCAGTCCGGTTACATATATAGTAACCGCCCAAGACGGTTCGGTACAAAGCTATGAAGCAAGCGTAACCGTTAGCGCTCCGCCAGAAACCGGCAATAAATCAAATAAGTCCGGATACATTGCTCTAATTGTGATAGTGCTGTTATTGGCCGTTATTGCCATGGTTGTTGCGATAGTTTTATTTCTCAGGAAAAAAAAGAAAAATAATAATTTAAGTTTGTAAAACCGTAAATGCATATCGATCGTCCCATTTCTATAGCGTTAATTCTTTTTATCATATTGTTGATGGTGTTCTTTTTGGTCGTGCCGGAGTATAAAACATTTGCAGAGCTTCAGACAGATCTCGGAAAAAAGAAAGCGGAGTTTGATGCGGAGTTTGATTATTATGCGGCAATAACTAAAGTTTACGACGACTTGCAAATTCGCTCAGAGGAGATTAAGGCGGTGGACGATGCTCTGCCTCAAGACCCCACCTTCGGAAAATTAGTTTATTTCTTGCAATTGACCGCAGAAGGGAATGGTTTAACGGTGAAAGATTTATTTTTATCAAAGACCTCATCAGGCAGCGTAGAAAGTAATGGCGAGGAAGGCGTAAGAGATGTGATTTTTTCAATTGATTTGATTGGAAGCTATTCATCATTGGAAAGCTTTATTGTATCGATGGAAAAGTCATCCCGTATTTTTGAAGTTACAAATATATCATTTGGTTCTGCGTCAGGATCGCAGTTGGGAAATTTTAGCTTGCAAATAAAAACGCATTCGTATTAAAAATTATCGTTTATGGCAGTAGTTTTTATATCACCGAAGCAAAGACAAAGGACATTTTTTATGGGAATAACAATAACGCTCTTGCTGTTTTTAGCTGTCATTTCCTTCACGGTTATTCTATCCGGACCGAAAGAAATTTCGCAGGTGCTTGTTTTCAATAAGCCGAAAATCAATATTGACATGAGTATTTTTAGTTCAGATCAATTTAGAAATCTACAGCCGTTCCCCGAGATGCAGACACAATTTAGTTATAAAGCCATCGGTAAAGATAAAAAAGTTAAATCAGGGTTTATTTCCGCTGTTTCGATAACCCAGGCCAGGGCAGATTTAGAGAGCAAGGGGCTCACCGTTACTGAATTAAAAGAAGTGGAAATCGGCAGAGACAATCCTTTCGTCCCATATTATAAGGTTGTTACGCCAGTTAAAAAATAATTATGGCAAAATTATTACAAGAATTATTTGCGCAAGGACTCTTATCTGAAGAGAAAATGGACGATCTGAAAAAACAGGTCGAGGAAGCTGGCAGAACAGAAGAAGATGTTATCTTATCAAAAAATATTGTTTCAGAAGATGTTTTGTTCGATTTGAAGAGCAAGATTTTTGGCATTCCATTGAAAAAAGTTAACGCAGAACAGGTACCGCCGGATGTTTTAGAACTTATAACCGAAGAAACTTCGGTCAATTATAAAATGGCGGCGATAGGAAAAACAGAAAATTCTGTGCAGATTGGCATGGTTTATCCGGAAGATATAGCAGCCCAGAACGCCTTAAGATTTTTAGCTCACCAAGAAAATTTTTCTTACCAAGTCTATTTGATAACTCCAAACAACCTGGCGGGTCTTTTAAAACAAAGAAGAAATATATCGTCCGAGACAAAAAAAGCCCTAGAAAGGCTGACCGAAGATAACGCAAAAGTTTTTGACAATTTGGAAAAAAAATCTTCAATTGGAGCGATAACAGAAGAGGCCCCGATTATCAAAATGGTTTTGGTTATATTAAGGCACGCCATAGAGGGGAATGCTTCTGATATTCATATTGAGCCGGGGAGGGATAAGCTGGCTATTAGGTTTCGATTAAATGGAATTTTGCACCCCAGCTTATTTTTGCCCCTTAGAGTCCACCCGGCCGTTGTTGCCAGAATAAAAATTCTTTCCGGTTTGAAAATAGATGAAAACAGACTCCCTCAAGACGGAAGATTTTCCTTGAAAATAAACAATATAGACATCGATTTCAGGGTTTCAACGTTTCCCACTCTTTATGGCGAAAAGGTTGAAATAAGAGTTTTGGATTCATCAACCGGGTTAAGATCTTTTGAGGAATTAGGATTAAACGGAAGAAGCTTAGAAGTTGTGAAAGCGGCCATAAAAAAGCCATATGGCATGATTTTGTCTACCGGTCCTACTGGTTCGGGAAAAACAACAACCCAATATGCAATTTTGCGCGTTTTGAACCAAGACACGGTTAATATTGTGACAGTTGAAGATCCTATAGAATATTCTATCGCCGGCGTCAACCAGTCGCAGGTAAAATCAGAAATAGGATATACGTTCGCCCATGGCCTTAGACAAATTTTAAGGCAAGATCCAAACATTATTATGGTTGGAGAAATCCGAGACGAAGAGACAGCCAGTTTGGCTGTAAACGCCGCTTTAACCGGCCACATTGTTTTGTCCACTTTGCACACAAACTCTTCTGTGGGAGTGGTGCCCAGATTAATAGATATGGGAGTAAGGCCATTTTTAATACCTTCAACTTTGAAAGTTGTCATCTCTCAAAGATTGATAAGAATGTTGTGTCCCAAGTGCAAGATAAAAGCAAAACCGACAGAGAAAGTTAAAAATTATGTTTTAGACAAAATAAAAAGCATGCCGGCCTATGCAAAATCTGCAATAAAAATAGAAGAGCCGTTTTTACTGTATACCGCCAAAGGATGTGAGACTTGCGGATTCACCGGATACGCCGGTAGAATAGGTTTGTATGAAGTTTTGTCGATGACCGACGAGCTGGCAGAATTAATACAAAAAAATCCTTTGGAAAGTTTGATTCTTAAGGTGGCCCAGAAGCAAGGAATGCTTACTATGGAGCAAGAAGGCGTATTAAAAGTTTTAAATGGTCAGACTACCATTGAAGAAGTAACTAGAGCCACAGAAGAAAGATAGTAAATTAATTAAATATTTAATTATGGATTATTTAACATATCTCAAAAAACTTTTAGATGTAACTGTGAAAGAGGAGGCCTCTGATCTTGATATAAGCGTGGGACACGTGCCAAACATAAGAATCACCGGCCAATTGGTCCCGCTGGGTCAAGAGCAGATAATTTCGGCAAAAGATTCTGAAGGTCTGGCGTTTGCCATGATGGCCGACGTACAGAAGAAAAAATTTTTGGAAGAAAAAGAAATTGATTTTTCTTATCAACATGGAGAAAAAGGCAGGTTTAGGGTAAATATATTTTGTCAGAGGGGTTCAATCAGCATAGCCTTGCGTTTTATCCCGTCGAAAATAAGGACAATAGAGGAATTAAATCTTCCACCTATATTGCACGATTTTACAAACCGTCCCCAAGGTCTTGTTTTAGTGACCGGGGCCACCAGCCAGGGAAAATCCACCAGCTTGGCCGCAATGATAGATGAAATAAATCACACAAGGTCTGTCCATATAATTACAATTGAAGACCCGATAGAATATACTTATCCGGTTGACAGGGCGATTATAGACCAGAGAGAAGTGATGATAGATACTTTAAATTTTAATAACGCTCTAAGGGCCACCCTCCGTCAGAACCCCGATGTAATTATGGTTGGAGAAATGAGAGACTTAGAAACAATTGCTACAACTATCACAGCTGCTGAAACCGGACACTTGGTTTTTGCGACACTGCACACCAACTCCGCGGCCCAGACAATCCATAGGATAGTTGATGTGTTTCCGGCAGAACAGCAAGGCCAAATAAGATTCCAGTTGTCGAGCTCTCTCTTGGGCATAATTTCCCAGAGATTAATACCCAGAATAAAGGGCGGGTTTATTCCTGTTTGCGAGGTTATGCTTTGTAATAATGCCGTTTCCAACCTGATAAGAGAAAACAAAATACATGAAATTCCGGCTGTGATAGAAACTTCCGCAAAAGAAGGAATGATTTCTCTGAACAGAGCTATGGTTGACCTGGTAAGGAAAAAAGAGATATCTCTTAAAAATGCAACTGATTATGCTACTGACCCGTCCGAGGTGAGAAATCTTTTGCGTTAATTATGAAATATATATACCAAGCCAGGTCGAGGGAGGGGAAAATGGAAACAGGCACGGTTGAAGCATCATCCAGAGAAGCTGCTGCCCTCCTACTGCAAAAATACAATATTTTTGTCACATCTATAAAGGAACAGACTCCTTTAATTTTTCGTTTTGAGAATGCCAGTTTTTTAAATCGAGTTTCTAAAAAAGACCTGGCAATATTCTCCAGACAGCTGTCTGTAATGATGCAGTCGAGGGTGCCAGTTACCCAAAGCTTGAAAAGTTTGGCTGTTCAGATAAAAAACCCCAGCTTTAGGGAAAAAGTTTTAAAGATTTCTCAATTAGTGGAAGAGGGGAATCCTCTTTCAGAGGCTTTTTCAACATTTCCCGAAGTTTTTAATATTTTTTATGTTAGTTTGATAAAAACAGGCGAAGCGTCCGGAAAAATTTCTGAGTCCCTTTATTATCTTTCAGACCACTTGGAAAGGGAGCACGACATTCAGTCACAGATAACAGGAGCGTTGATTTATCCTGCCTTTGTTATTGCTGTTTTGTTTGCGGTTATTCCAATGGTCATATTTTTTGTGATGCCTAGGCTTATTGATTTATTAAAAGAAACCACGGTTAAGCCTCCCGTATTCACCCAAATGATGATTAACTTCTACGGTTTTTTGGCCAACTATGGGTGGATTTTGGTTGCCGGATTTTTACTTTTAGTTTTATTCATAATTTACTACTTTACAACCAAGGAGGGGAAAAAAAGATACGACGAACTCTCCTTAAAAATGCCAGTTATAGGCGAATTGCTAAAAAAGTCATTTCTCGTCAGATTTGCCGAAAACATTTCTACCTTAATTGGTGCCGGGTTATCAATTAATGGAGCGCTTAAAATCACCAGAGATACGGTGAACAACAACGTCTACAAAAAGATTTTAACAGAAACCGAAGAAAGGGTTTCTCAAGGAGAAAAAATAAGCTCTGTGCTGGTCAGGTATCCTGATTATGCTCCGCCGTTTGTTGTGCAGATGATCCAGGTTGGCGAGGAGACAGGAACTTTGGAAAAAAACTTAATGCAGATAGTTAATTTCTACCAAAAAGAAATTAAAAGGGCGATAGAAACTTTCACGGCCCTTCTTGAGCCGATGCTTATAATATTTTTGGGAACAATAGTTGCCCTTTTGGCCATTTCCGTCATAGAACCGCTGTATGGAGCCATAGGAACTATTTAGTAAAAATAAAAATAGACTTTATGTCAAAAGGATTTACTCTTATAGAACTAATTGTTGTTATCGCCGTAATCGCTGTTTTGTCCGGGATTATCTTATTTACCATTAGCCAGTATATAAACAGGGGTAAGGATTCTAATATTTCTGGCAATCTGGCCATTTTGACAACAGCCGGAGAAGTTTATTACAATGGACACAATAATAGTTATGCAGGTTTTTGCAGCTCTTCCGTTGTCAGCAATGCAAAGGCTCAAATGCCGGAAAACCCGGAGGGCAGCTGCTATGATCCGTCTAACCCGCAGGGAGTTTGTTGCAACGATGTAACCACCAATAACGATGCTTGGGCTGCATGCGCCAAAGAGTTCGCCAATCCCGGTATGGCTTTCTGCGTTGATAGCCGGGGGGTGAAAGAAGAAATAGATGTCAGCCGTTGCGTTGCCAATATAACGCAGTGTGATTAAGTTATCCACAGGACCCAAAGGTACCCCTATTGTATCCTTTTATTGAATCTTGTAAAATTAAATAAGTACAAACATATGAATAAAATCATTCAACACAAAAAAGGCTTTACAGTTATTGAGTTGATTGTTGTTATCGCAATAATCACAATTGTGGCCACGATTGTGATGACAAATATCACACAATATAATAATACTGGCAAAGACACGGCAATAAAAGGAAACATGAGTAGTGTATTGACTAATTCGACAGACTACCTTAATAAATATGGAAATTATATTTCCTTTTGCTCTAATGCTACTGTACAGGCAGCTTTAGCTGCAGCAGACAAAGCATATGATGGAAACGCAACTCCGAACGAGGTCACTGACTGCAATGCCGTAACAGCAGTTTTTGCAGCCTGTGCCCAGCTAAAAAGTGCTGATGCATATTTTTGTGTAGACTCCAGTGGTACCAAAAAGACAGTATCCACGAGATCAACATGTGTTACAGCCTGGGCATTAACAACTTGTCCATAAATTTACATAAAAGGTGAGTATTTTTACCTATTAACGAAATTTTTTCAGGAAACAAAAAGAAAGGTCGAAAAAATAAAAAAGTAAAAAAACATTATAAAATTTAATAAAATAAAAAATGAATAAATCAAGAGGTTTTACAATCATCGAGTTAATCGTTGTTATAGCAATTATCGCAGTTTTAGCCGCAATCGTATTGGTCAACGTTACACAATACCTTAATAAGGGTAAAGACGCCGCAATCACAGGAAACTTAGCTGGAATACTAACAGATTCAGCACAGTATTTTGATACAAATGGAAACTACACCGCTCTTTGTTCTAATTCTACTGTCGCGGCAGCTTTAGGTGCAGCGGATAATGCATTCGATGGCAACGCAACACCGAACGAAGTTACTAAATGTAACGGTGCTGCAGCAGCTTTTGCAGCCTGTGCCCAGCTAAAAGGTTCTGATGTATATTTTTGTGTAGACTCGACGGGTACTAAAAAATCGGTTGCAACCAGAACTGGTTGCGTAGCCGCATGGGCATTAACAGTTTGTCCGTAATTCTAACTCAGCACGAGAGGCATCCTTACGAATAGCAAAATAAAAAACAGAGCCCTTTAGGCTCTGTTTTTTTAACCGGGAAAATGATAAAATAATTTAATGTTTATTAACTACTTAATCAGTTTTTTTGTGTTTATTTTTGGGCTGTGTATAGGCAGTTTTTTAAACTGTGCAATCTACCGGCTGGAAAAGAAAAAGAATCTGAAAGGCCGTTCTTTTTGTCCGCACTGCAAACACCCGCTGTCTTGGCTGGATTTGTTTCCGGTTTTTAGCTTTTTGTTTTTAAGGGGCAGGTGCCGGTATTGTAAAAAAAATATATCTTGGCAATATCCCGCGGTTGAACTGGCGACAGGATTAGTTTTTTTGCTAATTTTTGTTTTCGCAAACGATTTTTCAATTTTTGGTTTGATTAATCTTTCATTTTTGTTCTACGTTGTTTCTGCGCTGGTTGTAATATTTGTTTATGACCTTAAGCATTACATAATACCGGACAAGGTTCTGTTCCCCGCAATTATTATAACTTTTTTGTACCGCCTTATTGAGAACTTGCTTGTTGGAGATTACGAATTGATTTATAATTTTATCTTAGCGTCCGTAATTGCTTCTGTATTTTTTCTTGTAATATTCTTAATCTCCAAAGGAAAATGGATGGGTTTTGGCGACGTAAAATTAGCCATTTTAATGGGCTTATTACTGGGGGTGCCGAACGTATTGGTTGCCCTATTTTTGGCCTTCTTTTTTGGTGCTATAATAGGGGTAGTATTAATGATTTCAGAGCGCAAAAGCCTGAAAAGCGAGATACCTTTCGGCCCTTTCTTAATCGCAGGAACTTTTGCAGCCATGATTTGTGGAAATCATATAATCCAATGGTATTTAAATTTTTTCCAAATATAAAAAACTCTGACAAAGGAGTTACCCTTGTAGAAATTGCTGTTGTGATTTTTATTATTGTTTTGTTTTCTTTGATAGTAATTTCCGATTTTCCAAAAATTAAAAGACAATTTGCGCTGTCCAGGGCTACTTATAAATTGGCGCAGGACTTAAGAAGGGTTGAAGATCTGGGTCTGTCGGGCGTTCAGATAAATGACGCAAGCAAAACCTTGATAAAAGCGAAAGGTTATGGAATTTATATAAATCTTACCCTTTCTCCGACTCAGTATGTAATATACGCTGATGTAGATAACAATCAAAAATATAATGACGGTCAGTTTTGCGACTCAGCAGACAGAGACCCCGCCAGGGATTGCGCCGTTGAAATAATTGATGTAAGTGATAAAGACCCGGGTCTGTCTTTGCAGTCAATGGACAGTGTTGTTGGAGGCGTTACAAGTATAAACTTCAGCCCGCCGAATCCAACTGTTAGAATAGATAATATTATTTCCGACGGAACACAGATTGTAATAAATTTATCCAACGGTTTGTCCACCAGATCGGTTTTGGTGAATATTTCCGGGTTAATAAACGTTCAGTAGATTATTTTATGGAAAATAGCGCTGGGTTTACAATTATAGAGTTAGTTATTTCTATTTTGATTTTGTCTGTAGCCGTTATAGCGGTCTCCAGCGCTTTTTTTGTGATGACGATTTTAACATCGGACGCAGCAGACAGGCTCACAGCCACCTATCTTGCGCAGGAAGGGATGGAAATAGCCAGAAACATGAGAGACGAAAATTGGTTAAAAATGGATGCGAATCCGGCCGGTTCCACTTGGGATAGCGGACTAGACTGCGCCAACGGATGCCAGGCAGACTATAAAACTGGCACAAATGACGCTTTGGTTATGAGTCCTTGGTCGGGCAGCGGAACTTATCTAAGAATCGATCCCTTAAACGGTTTTTATAATTATACAGGCGGAGAAGACACAAAGTTTAAAAGAAAAATCACAATCAAATCCGTGCCAGATGTTGATAACCTATCAGACCATATCGTAAACGTTATTGTTGAAGTATCTTGGAACTCTAAATCAAACCTCCTTTACCCCGGCAATTCTGCTGGAGATTGTTTAGAGGGCGTGAACTGCATTAAGGCGGAGGGGGAACTTTATGATTGGTATAATTACAAAAATCAATAATGAAAATTAAAAATTCAAAAAAAGGATTTACCATTATAGAGCTTATTGTTGTTATGGCTGTGTTTTTGTTTATAATTGGAGCGGCAATTGGTATTTTCATTTCTATTGTGCAAAACCAAAAAAGAATTTTAGCGCAACAGCAATTGTTGAACCAGATAAGTTATGTTGAAGAATATATGTCAAAGGCTTTAAGGATGGCCGTAGCCGCCGAAAACGATAATTGCATCCCCACAGGGTATATTTATCAGCTTACCCGGTACAATGGGGCTGGCGGTTTTTATCAAGGAATTAAATTTATAAATCCATCAGATAACGATGCCTGCCAAGAGTTTTTCCTAGCAGGAACCGGCAGTGCGAACGACCCTTATATTTTAAAGGAGTTAAAAGATAATACCAACGACGGCAAAGCAGTAAATTTAGTCTCAACTAATTTACAATTCAACCAAGAAAACCCCATCAGATTCAGCGTTAATGGGTCGAACGGTTCCCAAGTGGGATTAAGTTGTGATGCTCTAAACAGATGCGGAGCCATAGCAAGCAAGTCCTCCAGCCTGCAACCTCAGCCTAGAGTTACAGTTCTTTTGAATGTTAAAATTGCTGGAGATAGTCAAACTAAAGCAATCCAAACAACGGTTTCACAGAGAAATCTTAACGTGGTTAAATAAAAAATGATTTTTAAAAAGCAAAAAGGCCTGCCTGCGCAGGCAGGCGTATCGTTAATTATCACGTTTTTTGTAATGATAATTATTTTATCGGTGGTTTTGTCTATCAGCGCGCTTTTATATAGCGAAGTTAAGGTTTTGAGAAATATAGGCAATTCGGTAGCGAGTTTTTATGTAGCCGATAGCGGAATTGAGAAGGTTCTTTATTATGACAGGCAGGTTTTGCCAAACAACGGCAGCATATGCAGTTCTGACCAAGATTGTGTTTCTTCTCCGTATGTTCTTTGCAGTAATGGAATATGCACAATTCCGTCATCAAGGGGCATATGTACAATTTTTAACACATGCATCAGTGACCAAACCCCGGATGCGCAAGGGGACCGCAGTATTTATTGCGAACCGATTATCGGCAAAGATTGCAACGGAGAAACGGTTATTAATCCCACCGGAGGCTGCGATCCTGAAACTTGTGAAAACTGCAGCGTTTCTTTCAATGCGGTTTTTAATAGAAATTACGATAAGAGAAACTACTGTGTTACCGCCAGGGTTTACCCTAATGCCGACAGAACCTTTTCTATTTTTGAGATTAATTCCAGGGGCGCATTTAGCGGGACTAAAAGGCAGATACAGGCAATAACCGCCACTAAGTCGCAATAGTTATAAATATGGATAAAAAAGAAGCAAAACAAAGAATCGAGAAACTAAGGGAAACGATAAATCATCATCGCTACCTTTATCATGTTTTAGACAAGCAGGAAATTTCTGATTCGGCATTAGATTCCTTGAAAAAGGAGCTTTTTGACTTAGAGCAGGAGTTCCCCGATTTGATAACTCCCGATTCGCCCACACAGAGAATTGGAGGAAAGCCATTGAAAGAATTTAAAAAAGTAAAACACCAGCAAAGGATGATTTCTTTTAACGATGCGTTTTCGAAGGAAGACATGAAAGATTGGTATGAAAGATTTATTAAACTTGTTCCGGAAAATCAAGAAGATGAAGTTGATTATTATTGCGAATTAAAAATCGACGGATTAGCAATTGAGTTAATTTATAAAGATGGAATTTTGCAGACTGGTTCTACAAGAGGGGACGGAAGCGTTGGTGAGGATATTACTGAAAATCTTAAAACCGTAGAAGCTATTCCGTTGAAAATTGAAAATTTAAAATTAAAAATTCCAGCGGAGCTGGTAGTCAGGGGTGAAGTTTTTATAACCAAAAAAGAATTTGAGAGGATAAACAAAGAGCAAAAACAAAAAGGGTTGCCCGTTTACGCAAACCCAAGAAATATTGCAGCTGGCTCTGTAAGACAGCTAGACCCGAAGATTACTTCGGGTAGGAAGCTGGATTCCTTTGCTTATGAACTATTAACCGATCTCGGGCAAAAAACACACGAGGATAAACACAAAATATTGAAAGAGTTTGGTTTTAAAACCAATAAGCATAATAAATACTGCAAATCGTTAGAGGAAGTTCTGCAATTTCGCGAGCACTGGATAAAAGAAAGAGAAAAATTAGATTATGAAATTGATGGAGTGGTTGTGATAATAAACAACAACGAAATTTTTGAAAAACTTGGGGTTGTCGGCAAAGCTCCGCGGGGAGCTATTGCCTACAAATTTCCGCAAGCGCAATCTACTACAAAAGTTTTGGATATTAAAGTCCAGGTTGGCAGGACCGGAGCTATGACGCCAGTGGCAATTTTAGAGCCAGTACAGGTTACAGGAATTACAATAACGCGCGCTACATTGCACAACGAAGATGAAATTAAAAGATTAGGGCTTAAAATTGGAGACACTGTAATTGTGGGCAGAGCGGGTGACGTAATTCCAGACATCATAAAAGTCCTGCCGGAGTTAAGGACCGGCGAGGAGAGGAGCTTTAAAATGCCGGAAAAATGCCCAGCCTGCGGGACCCTCCTTCGCCAAGGCTCCGGCGGGCAAGCAAAACTTGGCGGAGATAAGATTCTAAGATGTCCAAATAAAAATTGTTTTGCGCAAAAGAGAAGAAATTTTTACCACTTTGTTTCTAGATCTGCCTTTAATATGGACGGATTGGGCCCAAAAATTATTGATAGATTGCTAGATGAAGGTTTGGTGCAAGACCAAAGCGACTTGTTTGAATTAAAAGAGGGAGATGTCAAAAATTTAGAGAGATTTGCGGAAAAATCAGCAGAAAATTTGATTAAAACAATTCAAGGAAAAAGAGAAATTACTTTGTCAAAGTTTATTTATGCATTGGGAATTAGAAATATTGGTGAAGAAACAGCCATTGATTTAGCAAAGCATTTCGGCAGTATAAAAAAAATAAGGGAAGCAAAACTGGAAGATTTTGATTCTATTTTAAATGTAGGGCCAGTTGTTTCAAAGTCAGTTTATGAATGGTTCCAGGAAAAAGCCAATATTAAATTTTTAGATAAACTGGAAAAATTTGTTAAAATCCAACACCTAGCACCTAGCACCCAACACCTCGCGCTTTCCGGGAAGAGTTTTGTAATTACCGGAAGTTTAGAATCAATGAGCCGGGACCAAGCAAAACAAAAAATTAGAGATTTGGGCGGAGATGTCTCGGAATCTGTATCTTCAAAAACAAGTTACGTTGTGCAAGGTCGAGATCCTGGTAGCAAGGCCGACAAGGCGAGTAAACTAGGAGTAAAATTTTTAGACGAGCAGGAATTTTTGAATTCTCTAAAATAATGGGAGTTTTTACCATCCAAATTAAAAAACTAGATTGGGGGATAATTATACCGGCAGTTTTGCTGGTTTGTTTTGGCTTAACCGCGCTTTACAGCGTGGCGGTCGCGAAAAATAATTTTTCTAATTTTGAAAAGCAGATTGTTTTTTTTATTGCTGGATTTTTAATAATGTTAGCCGTCAGTTTTCTCGATTATAAGATTTTAAAAAATAATTCTTATCTTATTTTGGTTTTGTATGGGATATGTTTGCTGTTGTTGCTGGGGCTTCATTTTTTTGCGCCAGAAATAAGGGGCACGAGGGGGTGGTATAAAATTGGATTGTTGTCACTGGACCCGATTGAACCGACAAAGATTGTTTTGGTGGTTTTGCTGGCAAAGTATTTTTCTATGAGGCACGTTGAAATGTATAAATTCAGAAATATTGTTTTTTCCGGGCTTTATGTTTTAGTTCCTGCGCTATTAGTTTTTATTAAACCAGACTTGGGGGGAACCATGGTATTAGTGTTAATTTGGCTGGGGATTTTATTGGTATCTGGAATTAAAATAAAACATTTTTTGATTCTTTTTTTGTGTTTTATACTGGTAGCTGGGTTTGCGTGGAATTTTTTACTCAAAGACTACCAAAAAGAGAGAGTAACTTCTTTTTTACTTCCCTATGATTATCTTGGAGCTTCGTGGAGCCAAAACCAGACAAAAATTTCAGTTGGCTCTGGTCAAATTTTTGGCCAAGGTTTAGCCAAAGGAAGCCAGGTTCAGTATGGGTTTTTGCCTGAGCCTCACACAGACTTTATCTTTTCTGTAATAGCGCAAGAGTGGGGAATGGCGGGGGTTCTGGCGTTGTTTATAACATACGGATTTTTAATCTGGCGGGTTTTGCAAATTGCAATTAAGTCTCAATCTAACTTCCCGCGCCTTTTTGCTTCGGGGTTCGCGATAATACTCACCGCCCAATTTTTCATTAACATAGGAATGAATCTTTCTTTTTTGCCGGTTGTGGGCATTTATTTGCCGTTTATCAGCTATGGAGGCTCGGGTTTGATTGGCAACTTTATCGCCCTTGGCATCTTGCAATCCATCAAAATCAGAAAATAGCCGTGCTATAATAAATTAATAAAATTAAAACAAAAGTATGAATATATTTGAAAAAATAAAAAATGCCATTTATAATCCAAAATACTACAGCGAAGTAGTCGCAAAGCCATTTTCTTATTCGTTCAAATACTTGCTGATTTTTGCGTTGCTTTTTGCTCTAGCATTTACTATTGTTGTCACTATAAGATTTATTCCAATAGTAAAATTTTTGCAAGAAAAGATCCCTCAAACCGTTGGTTATTTTCCACAAGAGCTTGTAATATCCATTAAGGATGGAAAAGCATCAACGAACGTTCAAGAACCTTATTTCATGAAAATTCCTGATGACTATTATAAGAGTAGCCATCAAAAATCTCCTGATGGCGTATATATTGAAAATTTTGCCGTTATTAACACCAAGGACAAATTTGATGTGAATACATTCTTTTCGTACAAAACTGCCGTGCTTTTGACTCAAGATAGTTTCGTGTATTTTGACAACGGGAAAATTTCTATAACTCCATTATCCGGCATTAAGGATTTTACATTGAACAAGGACAAGGTTGCAGGTTTTGCAAATGTTATACAGCCTCTCATTGTGCTTTTTTATCCAATTGTTTTTGTTGGCGCATATATAGGTGGCTTCTTCGTCATCCTGTTCAAAATGGCTTATCTTTTGTTTGGCGCGTTGTTGATATGGATTATTGCGAAAATTAAGGGGATAAAAATGGGGTATAAAAAATCGTACATCGCAGGCATGCAACTTATGACAGGAGCTATTATTATAACCAGCGTTCTTGGCGCAATTTCGCCAAGGCTTACATTCGCGTTTTTCTTCTCAATATTGTTAATAGTGTCGGCTTTTTTAAATTTAAGAAAGGAAATTGCACAATCTTCAGCCCCAGTTGCCTAAAACTATTGACATTCCTTTTGATAAAGAATATACTGTATATAGTATAAAAAAGAAGTGGCCACTTTACTCTAAAAGACAATTCAAAAGTCTAATTTTCGGTTTTTGTGTATACCGAAATTTTTTGTTTTAATACGCAATAATTTTTAGTAATAATTTTAACATGTGAGGTCGAACTCTCCTCACAACATATTTTATAAATGGCAGAAATTATACGCAAGGTAAAGAACTTTTCAAAATCTAAGCTCCAGTTCTCAACTCCCCACCTTCTGACAATGCAGAAGGAAACATGGGAAGATTTTTGGAAGGTTCGAGTAAAAGAACTTTTAGAAGAAATTTCTCCTATTAAAGATTATACAGGCAAAGAATTTCAACTTTGGTTTGGAGATTACAAACTTTCAAAACCAAATTATAAAAACGGATTAGAGGCCAAAAAAAATAACGATTCTTTAGAGTCTTCTTTGAGGGTAAAAATTAAGCTAGTTAATTTAAAAACCAAAGAAGTTAAAGAGCAAGAAGTGTATCTCGCAGATTTCCCTGTCATGACAGAAAGGGGAACTTTTGTTGTGAATGGGGTAGAAAGAGTTGTCGTTTCCCAGCTTATCAGGTCTCCCGGAGCCTTTTTTACAGCAAGACTTTGGAGGGGTAAAAACTATTTTGGATCAAAAATTATTCCAAACAGAGGAGCTTGGCTGGAATTTGAAACAGAGGAATCTGGATTTATTGGAGTTAAAATAAACAGAAAAAGAAAAGTACCGGCAACTACCTTGCTTATGGCTTTGGGTTTGGACGGCATTGATAAGGTTGAGAAAGCATTCAAGGATGTTGATACAGGGGAAATAAAATACATAAAAGAAACCTTAAAAAGAGATACCTGCAAGGACCAGAAGGAAGCTCTAGTGGAAGTTTACAGAAGGTTAAGGCCTGGGGATTTGGTTACTCCGGATACTGCGCAGGATTTGATTTTTAACATGTTTTTTAATTTCGACAGATATGATTTGTCGAAAGTCGGCAGATGGAAAACATGGTTGCGGCTTCCCAATTTAGCTCCGAAAGATTTGACTAAAGAAATGGCCAAGGAAGAGAGAATGCTGAAAATAGAAGATATAGTTGAAGTTGTGAAAGAAGTTATCAGATTAAATAATAATCCGGAGGCTAAGGCCGATCAGGTTGACCATTTGGGAAACAGAAGAGTAAGGACATTGTCAGAACTTTTGCAGAACAGGTTGAGAGTGGGTTTGATGAGAATGGAAAGAATTATCAAAGACAAGATGTCTACCTTAGAGGTTGATACAATCACCCCGATACAGCTTATAAACCCAAGGCCGTTAATGGCAGTGGTAAAAGAATTTTTTACTTCTTCGCAGTTCTCCCAGTTTATGGATAATGAAAACCCATTGGCAGAATTGGAGCACAAGAGAAGATTAACCACAACCGGCCCGGGAGGATTAACCAGAGAAAGAGCCGGATTTGAAGTTAGAGACGTACAGCCATCTCACTATGGAAGGATTTGTCCTATTGAAACTCCGGAAGGTCCTAACGTCGGGTTGGTGGGACATTTGGCTTCTTTTGCCCGAATAAATCCTTACGGCTTTATTGAAGCTCCATATTTTAAAGTAAAAAACGGTAAAGTAACTGACGAAGTGGAATACCTTTCAGCGCAAGAAGAGGAAAGACACTCTATAGCTCCAGCATCGGTTCCTTTGACAGATTCATTAAAAATTCTTCCGGAAATTGAGCCGGACAAGGTTGAAGCCAGGGTAAAAGGAGAGCCGGCTGAAGTGAAAATTTCTGATATCGACTACATAGACGTTTCTTCAAAGCAGTTTATTTCGGTTGCAACTTCGTTAATTCCATTTTTAAACCACGACGACGCATCCAGAGCTCTTATGGGTTCTAACATGCAACGTCAGGCAGTTCCTTTAATAAGACCAGAGGCTCCGCTGGTTGGAACCGGCACAGAAAGAAATGTTGCCAGGGATTCAGGACAGGTAATACTTGCTGAAGCAAATGGAGTTGTAAAAGAGGTTGACGCCCAGCACATAAAAGTTCAATACGAGGAGAAGGGTAAAAAATGGGAGGAAGATTACGAGCTGCAAACATTTGTAAGAACCAACCAGTATTCATGTTTTCATCAAAAACCAATAGTTTATAAAGGAGAGGAAGTTAAAAAGGGCGACGTAATGGCAGATGGCGCTTCAATTTCACAGGGCAGATTGGCTCTTGGAAGAAACGTTTTGGTTTGCTTTTTGCCATTGAGAGGAGGAGGATTTGAAGATTCGATGACAATTTCTGAAAGATTGGGCAAAGAAGATGAATTTACATCAATACATTTGGAAGATTTTACTTGCGACGTTAGAGAAACAAAACTTGGGCCCGAAGTTACAACTTCTGATATTCCAAACGTTGGCGAAGAAAAATTAAAAGATTTAGACGAAGAAGGAATTGTAAGAGTTGGAGCTGAAGTCGGTCCTAACGATATTTTGGTTGGGAAAATTTCACCAAAAGGAGAAGCAGAATTGACTCCCGAAGAAAGACTGTTGAGAGCGATTTTCGGAGATAAAGCAAAAGATGTCAAAGATTCCTCTTTGAGAATGGAGCACGGAAAGAAAGGGAAGGTTGTTAATGTAAAAATATTTTCAAGAGAACTCGGCCACAAATTAGAGCCCGGAGTTATAAAAAGGATTCGCGTAGAAGTTGCCGAAACCAGAAAAGCGAAAGTTGGAGACAAATTGGTAGGACGCCACGGAAACAAAGGAGTTGTTTCCAAGATTTTGGCTGAACATGAGATGCCATTTTTAGCCGATGGAACCCCAGTAGACTTGGTAATTTCTCCGCTGTCTGTTCCTTCTCGTATGAACATAGGACAGATTTTGGAAACCCACCTTGGTTGGGCAGCTCACACATTAGGGTACTTGGCGATTACTCCGGCTTTGATTGGAGCAAACCAGGAAGATGTTAAGAGAGAACTAAGGGAGGCCGGTTTGCCAGAATCTGGACAGGCCATTCTTTATGATGGACGAACTGGTTTGCCGTTTCCAAAGCCAATTACAGTGGGTTACATGTATGTAATGAAATTAATCCACATGGTTGACGACAAGGTTCACGCTAGATCTATTGGGCCCTATTCGTTGATTACCCAACAGCCATTGGGAGGAAAAGCCCAATTTGGAGGACAGAGATTTGGAGAAATGGAAGTTTGGGCTTTGGAAGGTTATGGAGTTGCCCACACTTTGCAGGAAATGTTAACCATAAAATCTGACGACGTTCAGGGCAGAGCTGCAGCTTACGAGTCAATTTTGAAAGGCGAGCCGATTAGGAATCCAAACATTCCAGCATCTTTTAACTTGCTTGTTGCTGAATTAAAATCCCTTGGTATGTCAGTTGAAGTTAAGGAAAAACCAAGAGAACTTCGCGACGACAGGGAAGAGAGAAGAGATTATAGGCAAGACGACAGACGCTAATCTAAATTATTTTAAGCAGACATTAGTAACTAAAAACTAAACCCATGCGAGTATTAGACTTAGAGTCAATAAGAATAAAAATTGCTTCGCCCGAGGACATTATGTCCTGGTCTCATGGCGAAGTAATCAAACCGGAAACCATTAACTATAGAACTCAAAAGCCTGAGAAGGACGGTCTTTTTGATGAAAGGATTTTCGGGCCCGAAAAAGATTACGAGTGTGCCTGCGGAAAATATAAAAGAATAAGATATAAAGGAGTTGTTTGCGATAGGTGCGGGGTTGAGGTTACAAAATCTTCTGTAAGGAGAGAAAGAATGGGGCACATTAAATTGTACACTCCGGTTTCGCACATTTGGTTTCTGAGGGGAGTTCCTTCAAGAATGGGTTTGGTTCTAAACAAAAGCTCGCAACAGTTGGAAAAAGTTATTTATTTTTCTTCATATATAGTTACCAAGGTCAACACACAGGCACGAGACGGCGTTATGGAGGCTATTGAGCAGGAGTACAAGGCAAAAGTTAAGAAAGAAAAAACCGAAGCCGCCAAAAATGAATTAAAGGCTGCCAGAGAAAAAGCAAAAGAAGAGCTTTTGGAAATTAAAGAATTGAGAATTTTATCTGAAGTTGTTTATCACAATCTTTCCATGAAATATGGAGAGGTCTTTGAAGCGGGAACAGGAGCTGAAGTTGTCAGGGAATTGTTCACAAAAGTTGATTTAAAAAAAGAAACAGACATAATAGCCAAAGAAGCCAAAGAAGCTCCGCCGGCAATGAGAAAAAAAGTTTTGAGAAGATTAAAACTTTTTCAGGGAATGTTAAGAGCCAGCATAAGACCGGAATGGATGTTTATGGATGTTTTGCCGGTTTTGCCTCCTGATTTAAGGCCGATGGTTCAGCTTGATGGAGGGAGATATGCTTCTTCTGATTTAAACGATTTGTATAGAAGGGTAATAAACAGAAACAACAGGTTGAAATACTTGCAGGAAATAAAAGCCCCTCCGGTGATTGTCAGAAACGAAAAAAGAATGTTGCAGGAAGCTGTTGACGCCTTAATTGATAACGAAATGAGAAAAGGCGTTACTACAACCGCCACAACTGGCGGAAAGAGATTGCTAAAATCTTTGGCTGCAATGTTAGCCGGCAAACAAGGAAGGTTTAGACAGAACCTTTTGGGAAAACGTGTAGATTATTCAGGCAGATCTGTTATTGCCGTTGGACCAGAATTGCATTTCTCGCAATGCGGTTTGCCAAAAACTTTGGCCCTGGAAATTTTCAAGCCTTTTGTTATTAAAAGAATTTTAGACAAGGAATTAGCTTATAACATTCGCGGAGCTGCCAGATTGGTTGAAGAAAAAACTCCAGAAGTTTGGGCTATTTTAGAAGAAATTATAAAAGATAAACTCGTTTTGTTAAATAGAGCTCCAACCTTGCATAGGCTTGGTATTCAGGCATTCAGACCGCTTTTGACAGAGGGAGAAACAATAAAGTTGCATCCTTTAGTTTGTGAGGCTTTTAACGCTGACTTTGACGGAGACCAGATGGCTGTTTACCTGCCTTTGTCAGATGAGGCCCAAAAAGAGGCCAGAGAAATAATGCTTTCAACCTTAAATCTTTTAAGACCGGCAACCGGAATGCCGGTAATGGGTCCGTTCAGAGATATTGCTTTAGGGTGTTATTTTTTAACCAAATTAAACAGCGCACAAGATATAAAAGATTCTAAAAATATTAAGGTATATTCAAGCGCATCAGAGGCTACAACGGCATTTGACTACGGACTTTTAAAACAGAACGATTTGATTAAAGTTCCCCATCCAAAACCCTTCGGCCTCGCTCAGGGCGGGTCTGATAAGATGGAATTAATAGAAACAACTGTCGGAAGATTAATTCTTAATGCTGTTTTACCCCAGGACTATCCATACGTAAATAAATTAATTGATAACAAAGCATTAAAGGGACTGGTGAGGGAAATCATTGAAAAGTATCCAAATGAAGATGCGGTGGTTATTATAGATAAAATAAAACTGCTGGGATTTGAATACTGCACTTTGTCCGGAATCAGCTGGGGTATGGATGACTTAATAGTTCCAAAAGAAAAAGCTGGTTTGATAGACCAGGCGGAAAAAGAGGTAAGATTAATTGACAGCCACTTTGAAAAAGGGCTATTAAGCCCGGAAGAAAAGACTTCCCAGAAAATTTTAATTTGGCAGACAGTTAAGACTAAAATTGAGACGCTGTTAAAAACTACTTTGCCCGCAGATGGACCGGTTATGTCGATTATCGGGGCTGGCGCCAGGGGAACATGGGCTCAGCCGGTTCAGATGGCTGGAATGAAGGGATTGGTGAACAACCCTTCCGGAGATATTATTGAACTTCCGGTAAAGTCATCTTTTACCGAGGGTTTTAACGTGCTGGAATACTTTATTTCAACTCACGGAGCCAGAAAAGGAACAGCCGACACTGCCTTGAGAACTTCTTCTGCCGGATATTTAACCAGAAGATTAGTTGACGTAGCCCACGACGTTATCATTTCAGAAGAAGACTGCGGAGATAAAGCAGGTTTAACTGTTTATAAAAAAGATGCTGATGCAATTGAACAGGATTTTGTTTTCAAAATTGTTGGCAGAACTGCCATGGAAACCGTTGAGGCGCCCTCGGGGCACCCGAAGATGGTTTTTGCAAAAAAGAACGAAATAATTAATTGGAAAGCAGCAAAAGCAATTGCAGAGGAAACAGGGATTGAAAGAGTTGTCGTGGCGTCCCCTTTAACTTGCAGATCTTCAACCGGAGTTTGCCAAAAATGTTATGGCTGGGATTTGGGCAGGAATAATCTGGTAAAATTGGGCGAGGCAGTTGGTATTGTCGCTGCTCAGGCAATCGGAGAGCCGGGCACTCAGCTAACACTAAGAACACACCACCTGGGAGGAATTGTGGGAGCTGGCGACATTACTCAAGGATTACCGAGAATTGAAGAAATTTTTGAATGCAGATCTCCAAAAGGAGAAGCGATAATGTCTTTGACAGAAGGAAAGGTTATTGGCATTGATGAAGAAACAAGAATTGTTAAAATTCAGCCTTCCAAAAAGGGGGCACCCTCTGGGTCAAGCAAGAAAGATGTAATGGAATATAAAATTCCAGGAAGGATTGCAATAATAGTTGAGAAAGGGCAGGATGTAAGAGAAAATCAGCCTTTGTGCGAAGGAAGTTTAGATTTGAAAAAACTATACAAAACATCGGGATTAGAAATAGCTCAAAGATATGTTTTACAGGAAGTTCAGAAGATTTATTCTTCCCAGGGCGTCGATATCAACGACAAACACATTGAGATAATTATCCAAAAAATGTTTTCTAGGATAAGAATCAAAGAAGAGGGCGATTCAGAATGGATAAAAGGAGAAGTTGTTGAGAGAGCGGTTTTCAACGAAGAGGTTGAAAATTTAAAGGACGAAAAGAAAACTCCGCCAATTGGCGCTCAAATATTACTCGGCATTTCAGAGGTTGCCTTGAATTCAGAATCGTTCTTGTCGGCAGCTTCTTTCCAGCAAACTTCCAGAGTTTTGATTAAAGCTTGTCTAGAAGGCAAGGAAGATAAGCTCCGAGGATTGAAAGAAAACGTAATCATTGGAAAACTTATACCCGTGGGTACAGGATTTATTCCAAAAGAAAAAGAATAGGACATAGAATTAAAGCGCCCCCGCTTAGCGGGGGCGCTTTTGCGTTGACAATAATATAAAAAGTTGACACAGCATATAACCGCATGGTTCGCCACGCGGTTCTTTTTTTGCGCTTGAATGAATAAATGTGGGTGGTATAATGATATAATAATTAAAAATAAAAAATGGCTAAAAGAGACAAAGACCTGCCTGCCGGCAGGCAGGGGAAAAAGAGGAGGGAACAAGATAAGCCAAAAGATTCCATTTTGAGTAATTGGACCAAAAGATGGATAAAGGCGATTGTCTTGTTTTTGGCTTCCATAATTGTTGTTTTATCCTTCCCGTATTTTGATAAAGCAGGTTACGCCGGCGAGCTTTTTGCTAAGGCCTCTGACTTTTTGATCGGAAAAACGTTTTACACGATACCCTTGTTTTTGTTAATTGCAGGACTGTTTTTTTTAAGAACAAGAAAAAAAGGAAAGAATCTGGCAATGACTTTGGCCGTTTTAGTTTCTCTTATTGGAGTTGCCGGAATCCTGGCAGTTAAAGACTTGGATCAAATGAACGGTGGATGGATAGGATTTCTGCTGGCAAAATTATTTGCCGGGTTTTTTGGCGTTTTGGTCGCCAATATCATCTTCGCCGCCATTTTATTAATTGGTTTATTCATCTTCCTACAATTTATTTGGCAGGAATTGCCTAAAAAGGAAAAGGAAGAAAAACCGACCTTTGCTGTGCACGGCCAGACAGATGAAGACGTGAAGATTAAAGGAATGGATCAGGATAAGCAGGACAAACAGGAAAAGTTGAAGCCCGCGACTTCGAAGATAACTTTATTTAAAAAAGGTCCTGGAGGGAGCCCAGAAGAACCGGAAAAAGCAGATATTAAAAAGCCTGCTCCGCAAAGCAAGGGAAACTATATTTTGCCTCCGCTAGATTTGCTCAATAAAAACGAAGCAGCTCCAACTTCCGGAAATATCAAAGAGAATTCAATGATAATTAAAAGCACTCTTGAGAACTTTGGTATTCCTGTTGAAATGGCGGAAGTTAATGTGGGGCCGGCTGTTACTCAGTATGCTTTTAAGCCAGCCGAGGGTGTAAAGCTTTCTAAAATTACAACATTATCTAATAATTTAGCTCTCGCCCTCGCCGCGCACCCTATTAGGATAGAAGCTCCAATTCCAGGGAAATCACTAGTTGGAATTGAGGTGCCAAATAAAGTTAGGTCTGTTGTCACTTTAAGAAATTTAATAACTCAATCGGGTTACCAAAATGCCACGACTCCTTTAGTTGTTGCTTTGGGGAGAAACGTCGCCGGAAATGCTCTTTTTACCGATATAACAGAAGGGCCTCATTTATTGGTTGCTGGCGCCACCGGTACTGGTAAAACAATTTTCTTGAACTCTTTAATTTTAAGCTTGTTATACAGGTGCACTCCGGAAACTTTACGTTTAATTATGGTTGACCCAAAAAGGGTTGAATTCCAGCATTACAATGACATTCCGCATTTATTATGCCCTGTAATTTATGACGCCACCAAAACAATAAATGCTTTGCAATGGCTAACTCATGAAATGGAAAGGCGTTTTGAAGTTTTTTCTGAAGTGCCGGCAAGAAATTTGGCTTCATATAATTCAAACAAATCTATAATTGCGTCAGGATTGCAAATGCCCTATATTGTTTTCGTGGTTGATGAATTAGCCGACTTAATGGCAGCAAAAGGCAGGGAAATTGAAGCTGGAGTTGTAAGATTGGCTCAAATGGCAAGGGCAACCGGAATTCACTTGGTTTTGGCAACTCAAAGGCCGTCGGTGGAGGTTATCACAGGCTTAATTAAAGCCAACGTGCCAACCCGCATTACCTTCCAAGTTTCCTCGCAGATTGATTCAAGAACGGTTATTGATACTTCTGGGGCTGAAAAACTTTTGGGGGCTGGAGATATGCTTTTTTCGTCAGCTAAATCAGCTAAAATTGTTAGAATACAGGGGCCCTACATTTCTGAAAAAGAAGTCCAAAAAGTTGCCGCATTTATTGTAGAACAAGGCAAAAAACTTGGAGATCCGCAATCAGCTCTTAGCCAGAGTTTGGAGGAAAGTCTTGACCGCACAAACGTTGAGGGAGAAGGCGGAGGAGCAAGTGAATTTTTTGGCGGGGCCGGCGAGGATCCTTTGTTTGAGGAAGTTAAAAAAATTGTTTTAGAAACCAAAAAAGCATCTGCGTCATTTTTGCAGAGAAGATTAAGAATTGGTTATTCAAGGGCTGCCAGGTTAATTGATATGCTTGAAGAGCAGGGGATTGTCGGCCCTGCCGACGGAGCAAAACCGCGCGAAGTTTATGGCGACGCAAACGCCCGCAAAACCGTTGCCGACGCAGAATTAGTCCCAGGTGGCGGACCGGATGAGTCAGAATCTGAAGAGCCAGAAGTAGTTGAGGCCGAGGCTATGGAAGAAAAACCCGACGACTGGAAAAAAGTATAATTAAAAAATAAATTTATGGAAGAGCAAAATACAAATTATATCCCTCCAGTTTACCCATCAGAAAATCCCAAAACAGATAAGTCAAAGAAAACTATTCCACTTTTTGTTGGAATAGTAATTATTGTGTTAGTCGCCGTTATCTTGTTTGGTGGAGTTTTCGCCTGGCAATATTTTGCAGTAAAAAATATTCCAACTGCCGGACCTGTCCTGAACGCAGTCGAAGGCTGGAAAACATATACAAGTACAAAATATACAAAACATGGATTTGAGATAAAATATCCTCAAGATTGGATGGTGGACGAGAGCGGGCTTCTTCGGACAGTAGTTGTAGTTGCGTTCAAAAATTTAACGCCGATTCTGGATAAAAAAGGTGATAAGTTCTACTCGAATATTAATATTTTGACCCGTTCACTTAGTGATTGGAAGGTAAAAAATCTTGAAGAATATATTAGTTTGGATAAATCAATGATACAACAATACGTAGCCAAAGAAGTTAAATTTGATTCAGATGAAAAAGTTATTTTAGATGGCGGCGTAGAGGGTTATATAAGTGGTTTTTCCGGTTTAGAGAACAATATAATGGTTCACGATATACATCTAATCGTTATAAACGATGGCGATGCCTATGTTGTTGCCGGGACGACACTAGATGAAAATTGGGTTGATTATAAAGATAAATTTAAAGAAGCGCTGACATCTTTTAAGTTTACATCGCCAAACCAAACCGCCGACTGGAAAACATATACAAACACTCAATACGGTTTTGAATTTAAATATCCAGAGAACTGGCAGTTATGGGAAATGAATCCAGTTTTAGGTCTCGTTAGAATTTATCCTAACAGTAAATCAGAACAGGCAATCAATAAAACCCTTTCAACCACCGATGGAATTACTTTTAGTGCAGCTGACAGACTATACGGAGGGGAAGCACAACAAATTAATATTGGTAATATGGTATGGTTCTCTGCAATTATGCCCGATACACCTCCTTATTGTGATGGTTGTACGGAGAAAGCTTTGTCATATAGTAGCGCTATGGGCAATAACAAATATATGGGTGTATTTACGGGAATAAGCAATAAGGAAATTTTTTTAAAAATACTTTCCACTTTCAAATTTACAAAATAATTAAATAACCCGCCAAAAGCTGAAGCATTTAGGCGGGCAAGCAAATTTATGGTAAAAGAAAAAAAAGAAGATAAAAAATTAGAGGCCGAGAAGCAGGCCAAGGAGATTGGTAATGTGGTTAATGAAATAAAGGAAAGGTTTGGGGAAGGGGCAATTATGACAATGAGGGAAATTCATGCGGTTGATGTGGATGTTATCCCAACTGGATCTATTGCCATGGATTTGGCCTTGGGGGTGGGCGGAATGCCCCGAGGCAGGATAATTGAAATATATGGAGCTGAATCGTCGGGTAAAACCACATTATCGCTTCACGTTATCGCTGAGGCGCAAAAAAAGGGTGGTACCTGCGCTTTTGTTGACGCAGAGCACGCAATGGACCCTGACTACGCAAAACGCGTAGGAGTGGATGTAGATGACTTGCTTATATCACAGCCTGATTCTGGCGAACAGGCATTGCAGATTGTGGAAACACTGGTAAAGTCAGAAAAAATTGATGTTATTGTTGTAGACTCGGTAGCCGCTCTCACGCCCAGGGTTGAGATAGAGGGGGAAATTGGAGACCAGCACATGGGCTTGCAGGCGCGGATGATGTCGCAGGCTTGCAGAAAATTAGGAGCTATTGCGTCTAAAACAAATACAATGATTATTTTCTTAAACCAAACCAGAATGAAAATTGGAATGGTTTTTGGAAACCCAGAAACAACTCCCGGCGGAATGGCTTTAAAATTTTATGCTTCGGTAAGAGTTAATTTGGCTAGAACCGCGCAAATAAAATCTGGAGATGAAATTATTGGCAACCGCGTAAAAGCAAAGGTAGTAAAAAACAAAGTTGCTGCTCCCTTTAAAACAGCTGAATTTGATATCTATTATAACGAAGGTATCTCAAAGTCGGGTGATGCATTGAGGGTTGCTATAGACCGCGGTTTGATAAAACAATCCGGTAGTTATTTTACTTATAATGGAGAAAAAATGGGCCAGGGGACAGAAGGCGCCAAAACTTATTTAAAGGAACACCCGGAGGTTATGAAGAATATAAAAACCGAGGTTATGAAAGGCGAGTTAGCTATAGTCAAAAAACCCAAAGAATATTAAGAAATAAAAAAACAGCCCTTCGACTTCGTTCAGGGCTGTTTTTTAATACTTGATAATTATTTTGGGGTGTAAGCCAGCAAGCCCATTTGGCGGGCGCGTTTGATTGCAGTGGCAATTTTTTTCTGGTGGTACAAGCAAAGGTTTGTTTTCTTTCTTGGTTTTATTTTATAAAAACCGGAAACAAACTTGGATATTAATTCCACGTTTTTGAAGTCTACGTTATCAATATTTTTTTGGCAAAAATAACACATTTTCTTTGTTTTTTAATTTTTAAAAGGGGATGTCTTTTACGTCTATTTCGTCGGCTGCGCTGTCCTCGTTTAGAGAAATTTTTGGTTCATCAGTGTCGGCAGCTGCCGGGGAACCAGCCTCGACGCTAGGCGGGGTATAATTTTCCTCAATTATCGGGATGTCCTCTTGTTTTGCCGCGCCGTAGCTCTCAGCAGAGGCGGGTTCTTGGTTTTGGCCGGCTGATCTTGGATAATTTGAGTTGCCAGTTGGAGCTCCTCCTCCGGCGTTTCTTGGACCCAGCTGTAATCCTTCAGCGATAATTTCTGTTTTGTACTGTTTTACTCCTGCCGGATTTGTCCAATTCCTTGTTTTTATTCTTCCTTCAATCAGGACCAAAGAACCTTTGTTCAAATACCTTGCGCTAATGTCAGCTAATTTTCCAAAGGTCACAATATTATGAAACTCAACTTCCTCTTTTTTTTCTCCTGTTTGCAGGGTGTATCGCCTGTTTGTGGCAATGCTGAAATTTGTCACCTGCCCGCCATTTGGCATGGCTCGTACTTCCGGCTCGCGGGTGACATTTCCTAAAATGAATGCTTTGTTTAGGTTCATAATTTTATTTTTTAAATTATTCTCCTAAAATTTCATCTAATTCCTGTTCGATATCTTTCAATTCGACTTTTTCCTTAATTTCTTTTATTTTTGAAGCAGGCCTGCCCTGAGCCGTGTCGAAGGGCTTTTCTTCAACGGCAGGCTCTTCGATTTTAGTCTCAACTTTTTTCTCGATTTCTAAAATTGGAGCTAGTTTTGTTCTTGTTCTTCTTTCTTTTTTGAATTCAGCGGCCTTCTTTATTATAACCATATGGCGGACAATTTTTCCATCTTTTGCGAGGATTCCTTGGAGTTCGACAAGCTTTTCGGGTTCTACTTGGAATTCCAAAACGCCGAAAAATCCGGAAGCTTTCTTCCCAATAGGATATGAGAATGTTTTGGCAGCAGGATTCGATTGTTTTAAGATCGTTCCTTCCTTGCCTGTAATAAGAGACTCAATTTCTTTGCCTTTGGCTTCTGCTTCCTCCGATGTTATATCAGGAGAAACTATATACGTTAATTCGTATGTCTTCATTCTTTGTTGAGCATGAAATCCCCGGCAAAGCGTCAAAAGAAGCGTTGCAAGGGGCACAGATTTATAAGCTGTGCGTGGAATTTCGTGCTTGTTAATTATGCTGATATTATAGCAGAAAACCCTTGAAAGTTCAAGGTTTTAGTGGGATAATTTATTTAACATGAAAATAAATCCATATATATTCCGCGGTTACGACATAAGAGGTTTGGTCGATACAGATCTTAGTTCTGATATTGCTTTGCATATTGGCATGGCCCACGGCACTTTTTTAAAAAGAAAAGGTATAACAAAAGCTGTTGTTGGCCACGATTGTAGGCAAACAAGTCCAGAATATAGTCAGGCCGTAATAAAAGGTTTAACCTGGGCAGGCATTGATGTAATTAATATTGGCATGGAGCTTGTGGGGACTTTTTATTGGAGCCAATATTTTCTAAATTGCCAGGGTGGAGTTTATGTGTCTGCATCTCATAATCCTGCCCAATATAACGGCTTTAAATTGGCAGTAGATTTTTCTGAAACAATGGTTTCAGAAAGCATACAGGAGCTAAGGAAAATGTTGGAAAACGATGATTATGAAAAAGGAGAAATTCCTGGGAAAATTGAAGAGCAAAATATAAGAGAGGCATATTATAGTGATTTATTAAAAAGATTCACACTCAAAAAGAAACTCAAAGTGGTTGTTGACCCTGGTTGTTCAACCGGCGGAGTTATTATACCGGAAATATTAAGGCGCGAGGGATGCGAAGTTATTGAGAAAAATTGCAAAATAGATCCAACTTTTCCGCTGGGTGTTGCAGACCCGACAGACATAAACGTGGCAAAAAGACTTAGCCAAGAAGTATTGCAAGAAAAAGCTGACATTGGTTTTTCTTATGACGCCGATGGCGACCGCATTGGAATCGTTGATGAAAAAGGGAATATTATTTGGAATGATATTTTAGTGGCTATTTTTTCTGTAAGCGTTTTAAAAAACCATCCGGGATCTAAGATAATGTACAACACTCTTTGTTCAAAAGTTGTTGAGGAGGTAATTTTAAGAGAAGGGGGCAAGCCATTTATGTGGAGAACTGGGCATTCCTTTTTAAAAAAGAAAAATCAGGAAGTAAAAGCAGCTTTTATTGGTGAACTATCAGGACATTTCTTTTTCTCAAAAGATTTTTACAACCACGACGATGGAATTTATTCAACCTTGTATTTGCTGAACTATTTGTGTGATGTCAAACAATCTCTTTTTGAAGTTGTTTCAACCTTGCCAAAATATATTTCCAGCCCGGAGATAAAAATTTATTGCGCCGACGAGAGAAAAGTGGCATTGGTAAAAGAAATAGTTCCATTGCTCAAAAAAGATTTTCCGGAAGCAGAAATCATTGAAGACGAAAGAGCGGGGGACGGAGTAAGAGTTGATTTGGAAGATGGCATGTTTGTAATCCGTTACTCGCAAAATGCTCCATATTTAACAGTTAAATTTGAAGCAAAAACTCCGGGAAAATATAACGAAATTAAGTCGTATATTAATAAGCTTCTTTACAGCTATAAAGAGATAGACTGGAAATCAGAAATAAACCTTAATTTAGACGCATTGTAATTTATGGACAAAATTTGCAGAGAAATTGTTAACGCAACCATTAAAAATCCCAGCTTGTGGCTGGTGATTGATTTTGATGACGTAATTATGTACACAAGCCAGGCAACCAGAGAGCGCGACGAAGAATTATCGGTTAAGGCTGGTTTGTCTAAAGAGGAATTACTGGAAATTAGTAAAGAATCGAGGGAAGAAAACACCTTTGGCAAAAAAACTTTTAGCATTTCAAAATTTTCTCAGAAAATAAAAGAAAAAACTAAAAACGCCGGACTGGTTGATGAAATTATAAATAATGCTAATTACGCTAAATTTATAAACCAGTCAATTAAAAAACTTTTGCTTGCAGTGAAGTCATGTATTGAAGATGCAAAAATTAGCATTTTAACTTTTGGGGAAGTAGAGTTTCAAAAATTGAAAGTAAGCGAAACTGGCATCAAAGATTTTGTAGATGAAGTTGTTTACACCATAGGACCCAAGAAAGAGGTTGTTGAAGAAAAAATGCGCGAATATGGAGTTAAGGTACCTTTTTTAATAACAATAGACGACAGCCCGGATAACATAGATGATTACGAAAAAATGAATATCAAAAATTATATAAATATAAGGTTTAAACATCCTTTAGCCAAAACATACAACGACCCGCACAATGCAAAAGAGGTTTTTGTTGGCCACGAATTATCGCAAAACCAGGCAGCAGTTGATATTTGGAAAATAATAGCAGAGAAATTTTCTGTAAGCCAGCCAGACATTGCCAAGTGGGAAAAAGTTATAAAAGAAGCAGAATAAACAAAAAACAGTCCTGAGCGAAGTCGAAGGGGCTGTTTTTTTAGTTTGTATAATTTAGGCTAGGCCCATTTTGGAGCGGACTTCCTGCATTGTTGACTGGGCGATTATTCTGGCCCTTGAGGCGCCTTTAGTTAAAATGTCTTTTACATAAACATCTCTGGTCTGCAATTCCTTTTGTTTTCTGCGGAAAGGCTCTAAATAATCAATCACAACTTTTGCTAAAGATTTTTTAAAGTCGCCATATCCTTTGCCTTTGAATTCCTTTTCTAATTCTTGCGTGGTTTTTTCCGTAAGGAGGGAATAAATAGTTAAAAGATTGGAAATGCCCGGTTTTTTTGTTACGTTATAACTTATATCTTTGCCAGAATCTGTTTCTGCCGACATTATTTTTTTTGTAATTTCTTCTGGAGAATCAAATAAAGAAATACAGCTTTTTGGGTCGTCGGATTTTGACATTTTCTTTTTAGGATCTGTTAGGCTCATTATTTTAGCTCCAACTTTTGGTAAAATAGTTTCTGGTTCTGGAAATATTTTATCAAATTTTTGATTAAATTTTTTGGCAATTGTTCGGGCTAATTCAACATGCTGTTCTTGGTCTTTGCCAACCGGAACTGCTTGGCTTTTATATAGCAGAATGTCGGCAGTCATCAAAACAGGGTAGGTGAATAGTCCTGCGTTTATGTAGTCTTTGTGCTGTTTTGATTTGTCTTTAAATTGGGTCATACGGGAAAGTTCGCCCATGGGGGTTATGGTGCCTAAGAGCCATGCCAACTCTGCATGTTCTTTAACCTCAGACTGTACAAACATTATGGATTTGTCAGGATTTATTCCGGCCGCCAAATAAACTGCAGTTGTGTCTAAAATGTTTTTTTGCAGTTCTTTTGGGTTGTATGGAGTTGTTATTGCATGCAAATCAACAATGCAAAAAACGCACTCGTTTTTTTCTTGCAAAGCGATCCATTGTTTTATGGCTCCTAAATAGTTTCCAATATGCAGGCCTCCTGTCGGTCTTATCCCTGAAAATATTCTCATATGTTTATTTTAAAATTAATAAAATTAAACTTCAATGACGACTGGAAGAATCATTGGTCTGCGAGATGTTTTGGTGGCTAGGAAATCGCCGATTTTGTTGCGGATTTCGTCTTTAACATAAGTCCAATTTACAGGCCCGCCGTGGCCGGCAGATTTGTAAACTATCTCTATAACTTTCTTTCTGGTTTGGGATAATAAGTCCTTGGATTCTCTTAAATAAACAAATCCTCGGGAAATAATGTCGGGACTGCCTTTTACCTGGCCGGTTCTTTTGTCTATTACAGTTACAATGACAAACATTCCGTCTTCAGCCAACATTTGGCGATCTCTTAAAACAATTTCCCCAACATCTCCAACGCCCAAGCCATCAACGAAAACATAATTTGTGGGCACTTTTTCTTTCAAAACCTCAGCCGGTATGGCGCCGTTGCTGAATTTTATAATAGAACCGTTATCGGGCACAAATATTTTATCTTTTCTAAAACCAATTCCCATGGCAATTTTGGCAGCTTCTTTCAAGAAATAATGGTTGGCGTAAACCGGGATAAAATAATCCGGCTTAATTTCGCGCAGCATTTCTTTTATGCCCTCTATGTTGCTGTGGCCGGAAATGTGCACATCAATAATGTCTGAATGGTAAACATTGTCAGACTGCCTGTAAAGATTGTCTTTAACTCTTTGCACTGTGCGTTCGTTGCCAGGAATAACCGATGAAGAAAAAATAACAGTGTCTTCTTTTTTAATTTTAATAAACCTGTGGTTGCCTGCAACAATTCGGGACAATGCTGCCATTTCTTCGCCTTGTCCGCCGGTGCAAATTATAATAACTTTGTTGTCGGGGTAGGTGTGAGCTTTGTCAGTGGTAATAATTACTCCTTTTGGAATTTTTATATAACCTAATTTTGTCGCCAGCTCTATGTTGAGCTTCATTGAAAAGCCATCAAGAGCAACTTTTTTGTTTACCTTTGTGGCAAACTCTAATATCTGCCTTATTCTTTGGATTTGTGAAGAAAAAGTGGTGATAATAACTCGGCCCGGGGCTTTTGTTATTAAATTATAAAGATTGTTCAACATTTCTTCTTCAGTAACCGGTTCTTTTGGATTTGTCGCTCCTAAAGATTCAAGCATTAAAACAGTCGGTCTTTTTAGGTTTGCCAGTTGAGAATAATTTATTGCTTTTCTGCCTACCGGGTCTTTTTCAATCGTCCAGTCGCCTGGGTGTATTACTGTGGCAGCTGGGGTTTCCAAAATTATTCCCATTGCATCCATAATTGCGTGGTCAACCTGGAAAAAAGATAAAGTAAAAGCTCCTAAGCTCATTTTTCCGTTCATATCTTTTACATAAACAGTTTTTAACTGTTTTGAAGCTCCTTTTTGCAAATCTTCAACTCGGTGTTTTACCATTTCAAGAGTTAAGGGTCTGCCAATTATTTGCGGGTTGCCGAGCTTTGGCAGTAATATGGCGGCTGCCCCAATGTGGTCAAGGTGCCCATGAGAAAATATGACTCCGCGGATATTTCTTTCTTTTCCTTTTAAGTATTCCACATTTGGAATTACATAATCAATTCCTGGCATATCCTCTTCTGGGAATTGCAAGCCCATGTCCAAAAGCACAATATCATTTCCATATTCAAAACAGGTCATATTCCTTCCGACCTCCTCGCATCCCCCTAGAGGGATTATTTTCAAGCTTGTTTGCCCAGCAGTGGCTGGCATGCCTCGCCCCAAAGGGGCGGGACGTTTTTGTATTATCATTTTATTTTTTATTAATTATATAGAGATTATTTTTGTGCGGACGGAGGGAGTTGAACCCTCATGAGATTGCTCTCGCAGCGACCTGAACGCTGTGCGTCTGCCATTTCGCCACGTCCGCAGATTGTTTATTTTACCAGCATTCTTTTAAATTCTTCCACCATATCTACTGGAGTAGGATCTATTTTGCTGTTAATAGCCAGATAATATGAAGTCCAGTCTCCTAAAAGCAGGCTGGAAAACATTCTGAACATTAAAGATCCTTCCTTGTTTTCTATAAAAATGTTTTTAACGCCTCTTTTCTTCAGAAGAAGAGAAGTGAGCTCCATTCTTTTTATTGTTCTTGGATGGTCTTCTTTGTCTTTTAGTATCAAAACGCATAAATCATTGCCCTTTTTAACGCCGGTGTATCCCACCATTTCGTTATGATTTAGTTCTGGAAAGTAATTATAAAAAGCAGGAATTTTTGAATTTTCGTTAAATTTTATTTTCCAAATTTTTGCTACAGCTTCAAATTTATTTGAAGCGTAAACTATTGGTGTTTTTTTAACAAGTTTTTTTGCAAGAATTTTCCCCTCTTTTTCCAATGTTGAATTTATTTTTGCAAGTTTTTCAGAAACGTTTGAAATTTCATCAGACAAGTCATCTATAATACCGCAGTTTGCCAAAACTTTTGCCAGGCTGGAAAATATGTATCCTGTTGCTGAACGGGGCTGGATTCCTGATGGAATTTTTACAAAAGCTATATTATGCCCTGAACAAATCTTTTCAATTTTTCCGCCTGTAGCGATTGTTATTGGAGTTATGTTTTTGTTTATTGCTTCCTGAAGCGCCGATAAGGGTTCTTCTGTATTGCCGGAGTACGAAATGCACACAATTAGACTGTCTTCGCTCGCTATTGCGGGCAGGTTATAATCTCTATGAATGTAAATAGGAATTTTGGCCACCACCAAAGAATTTAAAATGTCTGCGGGCAAGGCTGATCCTCCCACTCCGCAAACAACGACATTTTTAAATACACCTTCCACTTTAATGTCTTTTGCCAAATCTAGGCCATCTTTAAACTGGCCAGCTGACTCGGCTATGACTTTTTTCATATTTGATTTATCTATGTTGTTTTTTTTCATGGTATTGTTGGTTACTGAATTGTTACTTCCAGACTCTATGGGTCTGTACGTACCAGTTTATGATATTTGAAAATCTTTTTGCCGGGTCAACAATTTTTGCTGTGTCTATGCCCTTTACTTTTCCGGAAACCCAATAAAGATAATCGGGGTTATACAAGAATAGCGCAGGAGCGTCTGCAAGTATCACATCCTGCAAGCTCTCATACTTTTGAGCTTTTATTTCTGCATCCAATGCTTCTCTGGCGTCTTTTAAAAGCTGATCAGCTTTTTTATTTTGATATTCTGGAAGATTCAACCCAGGGTCATTTATTTGCGTGGAATGCCAGAATGGATACAAATCTGGCTCTAATCCCAGAGCCTGGCCATAAAGCAAAGCGTCATAATCTCTATTTTTAATTATATCTTTTAATTCTGAAAGTTCTACGGTTTTCACCTGTACCGCCACTCCAACTTTCTGCCAATAATCCTTCAGATAGTTGGCCGTTCGAACCAATTGCGGCTGGTTGATTGTGGTCAAAGTAAATTGCAAAGGAATAGACGTATCTTGCGGGGCGAGGCACAATTCATTAAGTTTTTTCCGCGTGCCTGCGCCCACTTCGCCGGTGCTCTGGGTATCCGGCAGATATTTTTTTTGGAAAGCCGTTACTGCCTCTCCTGTCCCTTTGCCGTATTTGCCGCTGGCCTCACCCGCCAAAAGGGTTTTAAAGCTGTCGTCTAATCTTGCGAGGCATCCCTGCAGTTCAACGACCTCATTTCCGCTCGAGCCTAAAGATAAATAGCTTTTGAATTGAAAGGCAGGTTTTTTACTATTTGCTTTTGCCCGAGTTCCGCCTGTTAAAATTTTGAATCCCGATTTATCCAAGAGTTTGTTTGCCGTGTCAACATTGTAATCATAAGCCACCGTCGGGTTTAAATAGCCGAAATAGCCGGGCAAAATAGGGGAATTTACAGCAGAAATTTTTTCTTTGAATGAATCTGTTATTTTTTGTAATAACTCCGGCTTGTTTACGGAGTAGTTGAGAGCTTGAGTTATATTGCTGTCAGATAAAATTTTTGAAGAAGCGCTCCCTTGGCCATTATTGAAAAATACGGCAAAATATCTTGGAAGGGAAAGGGAGTAAACATTAAATTTTTCGTTTGCATTCCATCCTTGTCGGACTTGTTTCTCGGCAAGGGCTTCATTGTCGTCTAATGCCGAGACAGAAAATCCGTCGATTGTTTTTTGGTTGGCTGCGCTTATTAGATCTTCTTTATTGTTGAAAAATTGAAAATAAATTTTGGATATATACGGCAATTTGCCATAATATTTATGATTGGCGGTCATAGCCAAGCTTTTGATGAAGGTGTTATTAGCTTCCTGCAGGTCAGAAAGGATATATGGACCAGAGCCGATTGGCTGTAAATTATAAGGGGATAGGGCAGTGTTTTCTGCCGAGATATTTTTCCAAATATGTTGAGGGATTATTTTAATAGTGCAGTTTTCCAAAAAAGAATTGTAAGGCGCGTTGAGAGACAGGGTGAATGATGTGCCGGATATTTTTTTTATATCCACGTTCAGCCAGTTTGCCCTCAAAGGGCTCTTGTAGTCGGAGTTTTGTATTGTTTTTATTGTATAGACGACATCATCGGCTGTTAACGGTATTCCATCTTGCCAGTAAAGATTATCTTTTAGCTGAAATGTATAGGTTGTCCCATCGTCAGAAACTTGATAGCTTTTTACTAAATCGTTTATTATTTTTCCATCTTTGTCGTAGGTCATCAATCCAGAATAGATTAAGTCGATTAATGTCCTATCAATATCATTTGTTTCCCCGTAAATCGGGTTGATAAATCTTGGCTGTCCTACGATTCCTTCCACATATGTTCCGCTGTAAGCAGGCGCCAATTTTGTGCTGTTTATATAAAAATTGGTTGCAAGATATATTGCAGACAAAGTTGTCAAAACAACAAGAACCAAAAAAAATATTCTTTCAGTTCCTTTTAATATTTTAAAAAGTTGTTTCCACTGAGAAAACTTAGGAAATTTCATCAACTGTTATGGAATCAATATATTCAATACGCCCAATACAAGGAAAATGGTCGTTGCGACAATTGTGGCATAGTGTATTTTTTTTTGTGCTCCGCGCTTTGTAGAGTAAATTTCTCCTCCGCCTCCAAAACCGGCGCCCAAAGCAGCCCCTCTTTGCTGTATTGCAATAAGCACAACTAAAATTATAGATATTGCGATTTGTAAATAGAATAGAATTGTATTCATATGATTATTTATTTTTGATAAAAAATAGGTTGATTACGATGCTTAATCCCCAAACAATTAGAGTTGTATATATAAGCGGTAAGAAAAATGGGACGCTTAATTCATCGAACATCTGGTCTAAAAGCCATATTAAACCCATGTCTATTATTATTGTAAAAAGGCCAAGTGTGATTATTTCTAATGGTAGAGACAGGGCTTTCAAGAGCGGTTTTAAGAAATAATTTAGCAAGCCCAAAACAATTCCTAAAATTAAGAAAATTTCCCATTGGGCCGTTAAAGAAAAACCAAAAAAGTTTGATGTAGGGTACGTCCTTATTATAACTCCGTGCACAAACAATGACGAGAGCCATAGTCCTAATATGGCCGCAATAATTTGGGAGAATAATCGTTTCATTTGATTTATAATAGCACAATAAAGGGCAGAATACAACAATTGACAATGGTTTGTAATGGGAGTATTACTAAAATAGCTGAACAGCTCTTTCTAGATCCATGCGGGCAATAAAAAGGGTATTACCATGGAAAACACAAGTAATGTCTTGCGGTGCGTTGCGCAACCCGGTCTCAGGATACACACAGCCCAGTTTGACCCGGTGATTTGCTTCGGCAAAGATTTCACCTTCTGGCTTGGGCCGAAAACCGGAAGCGGTCTTGAGGGGCTAGAAGAGGACTGCGACACAAGGTCTTTGCGGTTGATTACGATAGACTTCTCGGCAGTTGAATTCATTAACTGCTATCAGGACGGAGAAGGCTCATTCAAGGGCGAGGAAAAACTGGATCGGCTTAAGCTGTCGGGCCGTATCCGCCACGGACCTTCGGTGGCTGTCGGACTGTTGCGGAATTACGGGTTATATGACGCGAAAAGTGCTCTTGAACGCATTCACAAGGATACAGGCATCACCTACATTGATTTTCCGGGCCGCGTTTTAAGGGACCCGGAAGGTTTCCGTTGTATCGTCTTTCTGCATCGCTCTGACGGAGGCTGGCGCTTGTGGTACTACCGGCTCGATGACATTTTCGGCACTGGGGATTTTACAGCAGTCTCCCAGGAATTGGCGGCTTGATGTTTCATGCTGCACATACCTGCGCATACGCTTGCGCAGGATTTTTTTACTGGAAATTTTTTAACAAACTATTTTTGCGGAGCTTTTTGTGGTAAGTAATTGCAAATCTGTGGGCTTCGTCATCTAACTGCTTTATCAAATTATAAATTTCTTGCGGAAGTTTTTTTAGGGGTATGGGGCTAGCTTTGCCCTCAATAAACAGTTCCTGCCTGCCCTTGGCAATTGAAATTATTTTAATATTTTGGGTTTGTTTGGGATTTGGAGTTTGGGATTTGGAGTTTATAGCTACGTTAAGTTGCGCTTTGCCACCATCTATCAACATTACGTCTGGGTAGGCCCATTCCGGGTGGTTTAACCTGCGGGAAATGACCTCTTTTAACATTGCAATATCATTTGGTTCGTTTTTCATTTTTATTTTAAATTTTCTGTATTCGTTTCTATCCAACTTGCCATCAACGGATACAACCATAGAGCCGGTTGCCAGTTTTCCTTGAATGTTTGAAACGTCATAGCATTCTACCCGCCCCGAAAGGTTAAAGCTCGAATTTTCGATTACATTAGAATGGGACATCACTTGTTGCAAACTGGAAATTCTGTCTCTTATTATGCTTGCTTGTTCAAATTTGCTTTCTTTTGACAGTTGAGACATTTCTTTTTTCAGGGAATATAAAACTTTTTTTCGTTTTCCTCTAAGTATCAGAATTAGTTTGTTTATATTTTTTCGGTACTCAACCAAATCAGGGTCCGGGCCGGGGCAAAGACCCAAATGACAATAGGTACACTTATTCTTTGGATGATTCTTCACAGTGTAGTAGGGGAACACTCTCCTTAAATATTTTAGAGTATTTTTCAAGGCCACTCCTTCTATAAATGGCCCCACATATTGATGGCCTTGCCCTTCCGAAGCTTTAGCGAAGGAGGGTTGGTGGGTTATGTAAACGAACGGAACGCCATTTTTATTTCTGGCGATGGCTACATAAAAATAGTTTTTGTCGTCGCGCCAAACCACATTAAATTTGGGCTGATACCTTTTAATCAAATTTGCTTCAAGAATTAACGCTTCAATTTCGGAGTTAGTTTCGAAAAACCCAATTTTATCAACCTTGCTCATAAATAAATCATCTCTATATGACGGTTGATTAAAATGGTTTTTAACCCTGTTTTGTATGTTTATTGCTTTTCCGATGTAAATAGGGTTTAAGGTTGAGGGGTTAGGGTTTAGTTCATAGAAGCAATAAACTCCGCTGGTTTTTGGGAGTTCATTAATTCTGTCTTTTCCAATAATTTTGAATCTTTCCATAAATACATTATACATAAATGGCAAAAGTTATCCACAGCCTGCCCCGCTGAGCGGGGTGTTTACATTTAATTTTTATGTTAAAATAAATAAATTTAATGGAGAAATCTTTCCCTGTAATTTTTCGTATTTTTGCTGGACTGCTTTGTCTGGTTAGTTTTGTTTTTTTGGGAGCTGGCTCAGTTTTTGCTTCTGTTATTGACGGAACAGTCTCTGGATACGCCTGGTCAGATCAAATTGGCTGGATAAATTTTGGCACCACCAATGGCGATATTCATGTTACTGAAACCAAATTGACCGGATATGCATGGAATGAAAATAAGGGGCGTATAAATTTGAGTCCGACAAATGGCGGAGTAGGAAATACCGGCGGAGGAGCGCTTTCCGGTTATGCGTGGTCAGAAGGTTCAGGCTGGATAAATTTTACCGGAGTTACAATTGATTCTTCGGGAAATTTTTCCGGCATTGCAACCGGAGACAACGGAGTTAATGTAAATTTTTCTTGTAGTGAATGCAATGTAAAAACCGACTGGAGGCCCGTAGGTTCTGCGTCGGGAGGCGTTGGAGGATCGGGTTGGGCTTTGCCGTATGAGGCAACTTATGCGCCCTTGGCAGTATATGGCGTTTTAATAAACAACGGTGCAGCCTATACCAACAATCCCGCGGTAACATTGAAAATACAGGCCGGCTCGGATGTTAAGAAAATGATTATTTCTAATTCGTCAGACTTTGATGGCGAGGCACAGGAAGATTATACAGCAACAAAAACCTGGACTTTGTCGGCAGGCGATGGCGCAAAAAATGTTTATGTAAGGTTTTATACCCAGTATGGCCAACCATCGGATACAGTTTCAGCCAGCATAATTTTAGACACTCAAACTCCGGAAATTAAAATAACAGACATAAAGCAAAAATATAATCCGGCAGAAGATGTTATTTTTGGCGGAACTACCACAGAAGGCAATGTAAAAATTACAATATTAATAGGAGGCCAATATGGAGTTTTAAGTTCCGATAGCAACGGCCAATGGATTACTACATTTGGTAAAATGCCGGTTGGAAATTATCACATGGAGCTGACTCCGGAAAATTTGGCCGGAAACGCCGGTACGTCCGTTTCTGTTGATTTTTCTGTGGCCGAAGACGCCCCATTGCCAATGGTTAATCCGCCTACAATTTTAGAAAGAATAAAAACTGGGCTGGAATTTTTGGTGCCCAATCTTGCTAAACCCGGAGAGTTGCAGCCGGTTCCAATAGTGATTATCCCCAAAATGGCTCCGCTTGCCCTTAAAAGCGTTTGGTCAATTTTACCCGTGAATGTGCTCAACCAATTTGTTTTAGGCCCTTTGCCCAAAGATATTTCTTTCTTGGCGCAAAAATTCCAGGGTTTGAAAAATACACTTGAGGAAGTCGGGATTTCAAAAGTAACAGACTTGCAGAAATTAAAATCTGCAAATTTAATTCTGCCGGGGCTGACTAAAACCATAGGTTTATCCGGAACCGAAGTAACGGCTGGTAAATTTGCCATGCCCAAGGGCGTGCCTATCGCCAAGCTGACTTCTTCCGCCAAAACCAAAATTCCATCAGAAATTGTTTTTGCCAGGGTTGGAGGAGGCCTGCTGGACCTTAACATTGTCCTATCTTTGAACAACAAAGGCCAGACGGAACAGAGAATTTCGACGATAACCGGCAAACCATTACAACTAATTGTAAGGGTTGATAGACCCGCCAAAGAGGTTTTTGGATATATTGTTTTTAGGTCGTCTAAGTCTAGTGCCAGCCAGTCTTCATTTTTACTGCCGTTGAATTCGCTGGCGAGTTCGTCAAGTTTTGCAAAACCAGACCTAGCAAGCGATTTTGATATTTCAAAATATGCTCTCGCCTCTGTGGAAGGAGCCCCAACCCTAAATGCCAGCGCTCTTATAGAAAATGGCCCATCAGTAGAAAAAAGATTAGTGCTGTCTATGTTTGAATATCAAGACACCGGCAGCAATGTTTACACCGCCACGGTGCAAATGCCTGTTGTTGCTGGAGAATACAACGTTATTACTGTTGTTGATTATAAAGACTCGTCTTTGTCTCCAAAGGAAATAAAACTTATCACAGTGGTTGACCCGGAAGGATATGTTTATGAAAAAAATGGAAATAAAGAAACGCGCATTGGGGGAGCTGTAACCTCGCTTTACTGGTTAGACCCGGAAACAAAACAATATGAACTTTGGCCGGCAAAAGATTATCAGCAGGAAAATCCCCAGACAACAGACATCAGGGGAACATATTCATTTCTAGTGCCCGAGGGGTATTATTATTTAACGGTCGATGCCCCGGGTTATTTGAGTTATGACGGCAAGCCATTCCAGGTGGCGGAAGGCAGCGGAGTGCATATTAACATTGAGCTGAAAACACGATTTTGGTGGTTGAGCTTTTTTGACTGGAAAACTATTTTGTTAATCGCGGTTATACTTATGCTTCTATACAATTTTTACAAGGACAGAATAAGAGACGCCGTCATCCTTAATAAAAAATAATAAAAAACAAACATGATATTAAACTTTAATCTTAATTTTATCAGTAGAAAAACTCTAGTTGTAATAGTAATTATAGCCATTTTGCTGGCCGGGAATATTGTTTTTGGCGTCAGATATCTTTGGGACAGCCATGAAAACCAGTTATTGCAGAAACAGCTAAGCACCCAGCAAACCAATGAAAAAATATCCAGCTTTTTGAGTCTTTTTATTAAAAAGGTTTTAAAAGCTCAGGGAGAAGTTTCCTTTGAAGACCGGTTGCAATTGGAAAACGCAATTAGGAGTATAAATGATAAAGAGCTTTTAGCTCTTTGGGACAAGTTTACGCAATCCACTTCAGCCGACCAGGTCCAGCAGAACGTTAAAAATTTACTCGAAAGCCTGGCGAGTAAAATTGTCGCCAATTAAAAACTATCGAGTTATCCACAGGGTTTGATAATATATTTTATGGTAAGATAAATAAATGCAGGTTACAGAATTTTTAATTTGAAATATTTAAATATTAAAAATTATAAAATTAGAAAATTGCCTTTCAGGGGATTGGGCAGAGGTATTTTGGTTGGGTTAATAACTGCTGGTATGTTTTCTGGAGCCTTATATGTTTTTGCTTTGCCCTATACTCCCGGAGAAACAACAAACCCAACCTGCGGTCCAACAGATACCAATTGTACAGTTGTGCCTTCGGCGGTTTATTCTTTTGCTGCAAACAATTTTTCAGGTTCGGGAAATTTTACAACCACAGGAACGGGAAGTTTTAGCTCGCTGACTTTAACAACTACTGCTTTGGATGTTGGCAACGGTGGTACGGGTTTGGGTACAATTGCTACAGGTTCAATTTTGGCAGCCAATTCTTTAAATACTTTATCTGCAATAACTTCCACCTCCGGAACTAAATATTTAACAAATATAGATGGCACAGTTAGCTGGGGTTCTGTTGACCTATCTAACTATGTTACCTATACCGGCGGAATTTCCATTCCCACAGTTTCCGGCCAAACCGGAAAATATTTAACAAATGACGGAAGCGTCTTGTCTTGGGGCTCAATTGATTTATCCGGTTACATCCCGTATTCTGGCGCCACAGGTGCTGTTGATTTGAATGGACAAAATCTTGTAAATTTAGGCAACACCGGCATTGGAACGACAACCTTTGGAACATCGGCCACAAAAACTTTAGCGATTGGTTCAGGAACCGCCCCTACAACTAGCCCGGCCGACGCCGTGCAGTTGTACTCGGGGGATATTAATGCCGGCCATGCGTCGCTTTATATTAGGGCAGAAGGCACCAACGTTGGTGTAATCGGTGACAATAATGTAGACACTTTTAGCGCTGTGTTTGGCGCTTGGGCGAATGATGCAATTTTCACGGCTCGCAGTGTAAATGGAGCTACCTCCGCACGGCTGAAACTTCAGTATGTTGGCAACGGTGCGTTTACTTTACAGGGAGATCAGGGGGCTGAAAGGACTACCACGGCAACAGAAATAAGTAGAATCCAAGGCGTAACTACTGCCGCGTGGACGAACGGTAATGGTGGACCTGTTTATATCTATGGAGGTAATCACGGTACCGGTACCGTTGAGGGTTCGGTTGTAATTGCCAACGCCGATGGCACAACCAAGATTGCCGAGTTTAATGAATCTCGCGCAGCTTTTTTTGGTTCAACCTTGCCATCAGCCGCTAACACACTAACTATAGGTGGTAATACTGGTATCGGCACATCTACATTTGGAACATCCGCCACCAACACTCTTGCTCTTGCTTCTGGCACGGCCCCTTCTACCAGCCCGGCGGACGAGGTGCAGTTGTATGCGGGAGATGTGAATGGTGCAGGAGATGCAGGACTTAATATACGAACGGAGAGTGGCGGTGCATATCAGTTTGGAGGAGCAGACACATACCTGGCTACGTCGTTCCATCTTTCTTCTAGTGGTTTGTATTTAACGCTACTGGATAAAAATTATTTGGACATAATTGCAGGAAGTACAAATCCAGCGGCCAATTCATCTCTGAGATTGTACAGACAAGCTGCGGGTACAGGAAATTGGGAACTCAAGGGCGTAACACAAGACACCTATTGGGCGGCTGGTCCTGGAACATCTAAATTAGTTGGAGCTTCATCTGGCTCTGGCGACGCATTTGCAGGCGGAGGTATCTTAATGTACGGGGGAAATCATGGAGGAACGGGCGGCACTGTGGAGGGCTCTGTTACCATCGCCAACGCTGATGGTACCACCAAAATCGCGGAGTTTAATGAAAGCAAAATCGGGTTTTTTGGAGTAACACCGGTGGTACAGCAGTCGGGCGATATTGGAACGGCTCTTGTTAATTTAGGTTTAATGTCCAGCGCAACAAACGCAACTCCAACTTTAACATCTACTTACGTCGGATACGGTGATGGAAGCAACCTTTTAACTGGTGATGCCAACTTTACTTGGAATTCTTCTACAAAACGGTTGAGAATTACGAATACTGGATATGCAGAAATTAGCGGAAGTGGCGCTGTAGCAGACTTTACAGGAGGTGGGGTTATCTATAGTTCAGGTCAACTAGCTCTAGCGGTGAACTCAATTAGTTTAGGTTCATCTATTGGAGGTGCCGGATGGATTGTAAATGGCACGGCTCCAGGTGGAAGTTATTTCAAAATGCTTCTTGGAGCTGGTGGGAATCCATATCCGTTTGCAAATTGGACAGTCGCAATTCAGCAAGGTGGAGGGATGGTTATCGGCGACGTTACAAAAGACGCACCAGCTAATGCTGGATGGTTGAGAGTTACCACTGGTTCTTTATTGGATGGCTATATCGGATTAGGGACAACAACCGCAGGATTTGGGACTTCTGCAACAAACACTTTTTCTATTGGGAACGGCACAGCTCCGTCAACCAGTCCAGCAAATGTAGTCCAGTTGTATTCTAATGATGCCGCAGGAACTGCAGGAGAGGCTTCTTTACATATCAGAAGCGAGGGTGGAAATGTAACTGTGCTTGGAGACAAGGTTGGGTTTTTTTCTGCTACTCCGGTTGTTCAGCAAGATGCCACAACTGATTTAGGAGTCGTCTTATCAAACTATGGTTTACGAGTGGCTGGCACAGCTTACCCAATAACAACTTCTGGTCTGGCAACACTAAGTGGCGGCGTAGTAACAAGCTATGGCACCGAAGCCCCAACTTTGACAACAAACGGACAG
>Ga0247841_10001675_pt1 | contig 47914 bp, 44 predicted proteins | sample LaCruzMarch2015__2_FD_192410 | JGI IMG/M metagenome (GOLD analysis project Ga0247841, IMG submission 192410) | Freshwater microbial communities from meromictic Lake La Cruz, Castile-La Mancha, Spain - LaCruzMarch2015_18m | ecosystem: Environmental > Aquatic > Freshwater > Lake | place: Spain... | reverse complement strand
AGTGCCGGTGCCTCCGTTCGTAATGCCGAGAACGCCCGATATCTGGCTTGCGAGATCGACGAGACCGGTTGAGATGTAACCGCTAGCCGCCTTCAAGACGCCGGAGAGAGAACCGATCGAGAGTTGGCCAACAGAAAGGTTCTTCAGTGTGGAAGAGGCGGAAGTGGAAGTTCCCGTGAAGTAGCTGCCGATAATGTTGTTGCCCAAGATATCGCCGGCGACGGAGAGCATTTGACCGGGAGTGGTGGTACCGATACCGACGTTTCCCATATTTCTCCACGCGTTCGTACCGTCAGTTGCCCAATTTCCAGCAGAGGCTCCTCCGATGAGACTACCGGACCAATAGAGATCACCGCCATTATTATAAAGTCGGTCAACGGTAGCAGACGGCACAACCGAAGAAAGAGCTATCGGACCGCCGACAGAAAGAATGTCGGACGGAGAAGATGTACCGATACCAACCAGCCCTGAGGATGTGATACGGAAAAGATTTTGGTTTGAGAGAGGCTCATCGAAAACATCAAAAAGCGGGGCGCTCTGACTTGATGTACCATAGATAAGAAACGCGGTTTGGTCAGCGATGGTGTTCTGCACACTGAGCTTCGCAGCTGGTGTGGAAGTGCCGACCCCAATTTCACCGGGCGATACGATCTTGTCACCGACATTAAGAAGCCCGCCTTCCGTTATATACGTATTACCCTTAACAGTGAGCGATCCATTGATAGTAGTGGATGCGAGAGTGACCAAGTCGTTCGCACTGAAAGTACCCGAGAAAGAACCACCGCCGGAAACAGCGAGAGAACCCGCCGTCACCGACCCCGAAAAAATCCCCGAGGCAGAAGTGATCGAAGTCGTGAAATTTGCGGTAGGCGATGAAACGAATGTTTCTATGGCACCGATGGAGGGGTTGTTCCCAATATTCGGAAGTACGACGGGAGAGTGCAGCCGCGAAAGCACCTCGCTTTTCAGGGCAAGAAGGTCCGATGACGAAACACCGTTGGTCACAAAAGTGATCGAAGGCGAACGCAACTCAAGGAGTGCAATTCGGTTTTTGAGAGACTGGATATCTACCGCAAACGATGGCGTAGCTGTTCTGGTGAGAGTGGATACCGGAGAAATACCAACTTTCTCTGCAATAGGAGCTACGTTTTTTTTGCTTGACACAGGACGTTCTGGCGCAATGACAAGAATAGTTGGTTGTTGTTCTTCTTCACAGAAAAATCCGAAGAACTCTTTTGCGCTACACCACCAAGAACTAAAACCCGAGTTCACGGAAAGAGAAGCGGCGGAGATATTGGAAATCTTACTCGAAGTTGTTTGACCGAGGTTTGAGAGAGCGCTCGCTGATGATGACAACAAAGCACCGGCGTTCCCAAAAGCCAGAACCGGCATACGGACAACCGATGACCCGATCGGCGCGAATGCCGTACCGACCATGCGGTAACTATCCTCGGTTCCCTGCCATGCGGAAGAGTAGGACGAAGCGATGCCGTTCCCGACGGAAGCAAACGCGGTTCCGATGCGCACGACGGCGCCGGACAAACCTTGAGAGGCGACGGTGAAAACATTCTGCGGAACGGAAAGAGAAGCGGCGGAGATATTGGAAATCTTACTCGAAGTTGTTTGACCGAGGTTTGAGAGAGCGCTCGCTGATGATGACAACAAAGCACCGGCGTTCCCAAAAGCCAGAACCGGCATACGGACAACCGATGACCCGATCGGCGCGAATGCCGTACCGACCATGCGGTAACTATCCTCGGTTCCCTGCCATGCGGAAGAGTAGGCAAGCAAAAAGATATCTCCGATAGGCGAAAGAATGCTTTTTGTTAATGTAAAAGATACGGCTTCACTTGCGGTTTTTTTCGCCGGAACAACCCCTCGTGAAAGATTTTTGAGCGTATTTCCCATTACCTCCACAGCCGAAAGGACTTCATCTACAAAAGAAGCGGGGGATGTTGGTATTTGGGCCGTTGCAATGCCTGAGACCCCAAATAAGCTCAACGCGATAAGTGTGAGCGAAAATGCGAGTTTCTTCCACGACCATCTGCCGTTTCTTTGGTGGAATTTCATCGCAACTTATTTTACATAAACCTACAAAATAGATTATACAAAAAAAAACACTACTCTAAAACAAAACTGTGGATAAAAATAAGGGTATTTTCACCCCCCCCACCCCCAAAAACACTCCGTTTTAAGAACATCAAAAAGTGATCAAAAAAAATTAAAGAAACACACTTTCCTTTTGGAAGTTACTAAAAAATAAGCAATAGATTATATCAGATGAATTTTTTTCCGAAAAGCAAAAGGGTGGATAACTGTAAAATGTCTTTAGCGGACCGAGAGACAAAAAGAGGACTTTTTTATATAAAAAAACGTCCCGGGGTTAACCGGGACGCCTCACTTTTTTAAGTTTGTTTCGTTCTCTTTTTCACCTCTGTCGGCACCAAGGAAAGTACTCGCGCGCCTTCCTCGGCATATTTGGTGCCGAGAGCGAAAGCCTGTTTGTTCAGCTCCGAATACTTCAGAGGAACGCCTTCGAGTATGGCGGCAACAGCCGACTCGACTGATACGCATTTGGTCAAAGAGACCGCGATAGCAAGCACAACAGCCGATTGCGTTTCGATCTTCCCCACCTCCTTTTTGGCGATCTCGACGATCGGGATCGGCATAAATTTCCACAGCCTTCGATCGTCCTCGGTCGGATGAACGAGGTTCGGATCATAGACTATGATCGCACCCGGACGAACCGCACCCTTAAAGCGCTGATATGACACGTCCGCGGTGGAGATCATGAGGTCTACTTCGCCGGGAATCGTATTCGGGAAATATATCTCATCGCTCCCGAGAATGATCTCGTAAAGCGTCGGACCCCCGCGCACCTGCGAAGTGTACGTCGGGGTGCCGACGGCATGGCATCCGTCCTTTATCGCAGCGACGACAAGGATGCCACCCGCCGTTATCGCCCCCTGCCCTCCTGCGCCGGTGAACCGTATCTGCGATCTGTTCATGCGCCACCCCCTTCTTGAAGCGATGCGACGAGCGCATCGTACGAGGCACAGAATTCAGGCACGGTATCGTTCTGCAAAAGAATACCCGTCGGGAACATCCCCGCCTTCGATGCTTCATCAAGCGCGTCGAATTTCACTTTCGGGAGCACTATTGAATCGATCCAGTTCTCGTTCTTTTCTGGATCGCCCATTCCGTTGTTCCGCCCGAAGTTTACCGGGCAAGCCGAGAAAACCTCAACGAAGCTGAACCCTGGATGTTTGAATGCTTTCGTCATGATATTGGAAAGCGAAACGAGATCGAGCGTGGTAGATCTGGCAACGAATGTTCCATGCGCACCGATCGCGAGATCGCATGCGTCGAACGGACGTTCGATCACCCCCGCTTGCTGAGTCACTGCCCACATCCCTTGTGGAGTGGTGGGACTCGCTTGCGAATTGGTCAGACCGTAAATGAAGTTATTGATGACCACATAATTCAGGCCGATATTTCGTCGGCAAGCGTGAACAAAATGGCTTGCGCCGATAGCAAGTCCGTCGCCGTCTCCCGAAACCACGATGACGTGTTTATCGGGATTTGCGAACAGAATGCCCGTCGCTGTGGGGATCGCTCCTCCGTGTGTTGTGTGCACGGTATGACAATCGAGATACGAGCTGATCCGCCCGGAACAACCGATACCCGAAACAACCACCACGTCTTTCATATCCCAACCGCAGTCAACGATGGCACGAGTAATGGCTTTGAGTACGATACCGTTGCCACATCCGGGGCACCATTGCGTAGGGATATGATCCGTTCTCAGATATTTATCGTAATCATACGCCGCCATGGTGCATCTCCTTCACTTTTTCAATAATCTCTTCGGGAGAGATCGCCCTTCCGTTCACCCGAGAGAGGAAGTGGGGGCGATTCGACATTGCGCGTTCCACTTCGCGGAGATATTGACCCTTGTTAAGTTCGATCACGAGAACATTCTTCGGGTCGAACTTTTTCGAAAGATCATATAGCCGCTTCGTGGGGCTGGGCCAAAGGGTTATGGGCCGGAACATACCGACCCGGAGACCTTCGGCGCGCATACGGATGATCGCTTCGCGAGCAGCGAGCGACACAGAACCGTAACATATGATGAGATATTCCGCGTCGTCGATCATGAGCCGTTCGACGCTTTCGATCTCGGCGCGGTGCGCATTGATCTTTTTGAACTGGCGGTCGATCAGACCCTGTGACAGTTCCGCATCCTCCGTCGGGAAACCCGTTTTCCCGTGTGTGAGACCGGTAACATGATACGGCTTCCCCACCCCGAATGGGTTAAGGATGGCCGGCTGATCATCCAATGCATCGTACGGATGATACGTGTCCAAAAGATTGATCTTGCGAGCCACGAGGGTACGTTCGATATCGGCAACATCGGCAAGCAAAACGTCGCTTGTCATATGCCCGAGCGTCGCATCGGAGAGGACAATTACCGGCTGCATAAAACGTTCCGCAAGATTGAATGCGCGGATCGTTTCGGTGTAGCATTCTTCGGCTTTTCCGGGAACAAGAACGATCGTCCGAACGTCGCCGTGGGTCGGGGCGCGCGCCTGAAGCACATCGCCCTGAGAAACGCGTGTCGGTAGTCCGGTTGACGGACCGCCGCGCATAACATCCACAATAACGAGCGGAACCTCTTTCATATGTCCGTCGCCGATCGATTCCGCCATAAGTGAAAGACCGGGGCCAGAAGTGACCGTCATCGCTTTCACACCAGACATCGAAGCGCCGAGCGCTGCTTGTATAGCGGCGATCTCGTTTTCCATCTGAATGAATCTGCGCCGATTTTTCGGGAACATGACGGATATTTCGTGCATGATCTCCGAGGACGGCGTAATGGGATAACCGGCGAAGAAGAAGCATCGGGCGTCGAATGCCGCCAGTGCCACAAGCTCGTTGCCGCTTAAGATAAGCTTCCTCATTTTTTCTCCTCCACCGGAACAAACATGCACTTGTTCGCGAGTATTCTCGCCTGCCGATCTTTAGCCTCTTTCGAAAGCTTGGGGTAGGCGAACTCCGTTCTCTCCAGAACGGATATCGCAAAATCGGGGCATGCGTTATCGCACTTTCCGCAACCGACGCAAAGATCGGGACGATCCACCGAGATCTGTATCCCGTAGATCGAGGCCGGACATTCTTTCATTGAAAGAACCCCCGCCGGACAAGCCCGCACGCATTTTTTGCACGATTTGCACCGTGCAAGAACAACAGATACCGGTTCTGGAACTTTCTCGGGGAGTGTGATCTTTTCGGCGTTTTCCTTCATTTTTCCTCCAAACTGTCAAAGATCTCTCATTAAATTCATACTAAACGTATTTGATATTTTGTCAAAAATGGGAGCTTGACATTTTTGTTCTTAATGTTCTACCTTCGTTGCGAGCCATGGGTATGGGTAGGGGGGGCGTGTGATTCTTCGTAGCGACCGCTATAATTATCTTCTCGCAAAAAACTTTCGAATTTCTTCGGCAATAATGACCGACGAAGCAACGGCAAGGATGAGCAGCCAATCCTTTCCGGAAAGCGGTACGGTATGAAGTATTTTTTGCATAACAGGGTTATAGACAGCAAACATTTGCAGGGCGACGACAATAAAAGTTGCTCCGACAAGATAGATATTCGCAAAAGGGTTTTGTGTGAAAAGAGAAGTTTTTTCGGAGCGACAGTTCCATGCATTGAACCACTGAAAAACGGCAAGAACCGTAAGCGAAACAGTGAGCGCCTTTGAAATATCCGACCCGAGATAACTTTGGAACAACAAGACGGAGCCGGTCGACATGACAAGTGAGATTAAGAGTATTCTTTTCAATATCGGTTTGTCGATAATGTATTTTGTGGTTTTTCCAAAATTCCCGCGAAGTAGATTTCGGCTTTTCGGCTCCATTGCAAGCGCAATATCCAGAAAACTGTCCGTCACGAAATTGAGCCAAATGATCTGCCCGGCAAGAAGCGGAATAGGAAGGCCCATGAACAGTGCCGCCGTAATAGTAAAGACCTCACCGAAGTTAGTCGAAAAAAGATAGAGAATGACCTTTTTTATATTCTTGTGGATATTCCTTCCCTCTTCAACAGCCGAGACGATACTCCCAAAATTATCATCCAATAAGACTATATCAGCGGCCTCTTTTGCGACCTCAGTACCAATCTTCCCCATCGCCACACCGAGATCCGCGGCAACAAGAGATGGCGCATCGTTGACCCCATCGCCCGTCATGGCAATAACTTCTCCTCTTTCTTTGAATGCGTTTATGATCTGAAGCTTGTGTTCCGGGCTGACCCGCGCAAAAACGCTCACATTTCCAATCTTTTCCGCGAGTTCTTTCACTGAAAGCGCATTGATCTCTTCCCCTGTCAGAACACCGTCGCCCTCATGGTAAATCCCGGCTTCGCGCGCGACAGACACGGCGGTAATCTGATGATCTCCTGTTATCATGACCACACGGATTCCCGCAGCTTCGGCTTTTTTTGTCGCCCCTGCAACCTCGGGTCTCAGGGTGTCTTTCATCCCCAAGAGTCCGACAAACGTCAAGCCCTTTATATTCTCCGGCTCAAAGACGGCCGGCGCTTCTTTCGTAACCGAAAAGGCAACCACCCGCAATCCTTTTTCCGACATTTTTCTGAATACGTCTTCAATTCCGGCTCTGTCTTTTTCAGTAAGCAGTTGTTCTCCCCGGCTCGTCCAGAGTTTCGCCGAAAGACCAAGCATGACCTCGGGCGCTCCGACGACCGTCATAAGCATATCCGCCCCGGAAGCATGAATAACGGCGTGATATTTCGTCGTATGCCCAAACGGTATCTCGGCGGTTTGCGGCATTTTTTGTTCTATTTCTTCTTTATAGAAACCGATCTTTTGAGCCAACACGAGCATGGCCGCCTCGGTCGGATCTCCGGAGACCATCCACCGCCCACGGTCTTCGGAATACACAGCTCTGGCACTGGCGCAGTACGCGCTTATTTTACCCGCAAAAGCGAGGCCCTGCTCTTTCGAAAAAACGACCGGCCTGTCATTGTAATAGATCTCTCCTTTCGGTTCATATCCTGACCCCGCCACCCGAAACATTTTTTCTCCCACATAAACTTCCTGAACCGTCATCTCGTTTTTAGTCACGGTCCCTGTTTTATCGACTGCAATAATGCGAGCTTGACCAAGAGCCTCGACGGCCTGCAACCTCTTTATGAGTGCGTTCTTCTTGCTCATTCTCCAAACACCGGTAGCAAGAATAAGGGTGATAACGACAGGTAGCCCTTCCGGGATAACAGATACGGCAAGGGAAACAATGACCGCAAACATTTCCGACACGGGTTTTCCCATCAACAACCCAACAACAAAGAGAAACAAGCAGATACCCGCAACGAGATAAATAATGAGATGAGACAATCGTTCGATGCTCGCACGAAGAGGTATCTCAGTATCTATGGCCGAGATCTCAACGGCGATCTTTCCGACAAGCGTTTTTATTCCGGTCGCGACGACAACCGCGGTTCCGCTTCCGGAAACAACATGCGTCCCCTTAAAAAGCATGTTTCTCTGGTCTGCGGCCAAAATACCGTCGCCCTTCAACGGATCCGGGTTCTTGTCTACTGGCAAGGACTCGCCGGTAATAGACGACTCGTCCACATGGAGGCCGTTCGAAAAGATCACCCTCGCGTCCGCCGGAACTTTTTCTCCTTCTTTTAGAAAAATAATATCGCCGGGGACGACCTCTTCATCCGAGACCATTTCTTCTTTTCCGTCACGCAAGACGTTCGCCGACGTCTCGATAAATTTCTTTATAGCCAAAAAGGTATTTTTCGCCCTTCCCTCCTGAACCGCCCCAACAACCGAATTGAATAAAAGAATAAAAAGGATAATGAGTGCATCGGTCGTTTCGCCGATAAAAAATATTATTCCCATCGCCGCAAAAAGCACATAAATGAGCGGATCTCGAAATTGCCGAAAAAATATTCCGAGATAGCTTTCGGGTCTTTTTTCCGGCAGTGCGTTCTTTCCGTATTTTTTGAGTCTCAAAAGCGCCTCCTCCCCACTGAGCCCGCGTTCACTGGTATCCAAAGTCTTCAAAACTTCGGCAATCGTTTGTTTCGATGGTTCGTTCATCTCTTCATTGTACCAGAACAAACAAGCCATGAAAAAACATATTTGGTTTCTCTTTGTTTTTGTAGTATAACGGCGTCAAAGGGCTTCTACCCGCACGTTTTTTGACACAAAGTTCAAGAGGACGTTTTTATGACTAAAAAAGCCCACAGACGCACCGTTATACTGGACGGCAATTCTCTTTCTCTCGAAGATGTCGTTTTGGTTTCTCGCAACAAAGCGCGCGTCGGATTATCCGAAAAAGCCAGAGCGGCGATCGAGGCTTCCCGCAAGTGGGCGGAAAATGCCATCGAGGACGGGAAAATAATCTACGGCATCACGACCGGTTTCGGCGCTTTCAAATCGATAGCCATCGGCAAAGATGAGGCCGCAAAACTTCAGAAAAATCTTATCCGAAGCCACGCAAGTGGCGTCGGAGAAGCATTCCCCGAAGACGTCGTGCGAGCGATCGTTCTTTTGCGCGCGAACTCGCTCGCGAAAGGATATTCAGGAGTAAGGCCGATCGTCATCGAAAAGCTCATCGAGCTCCTGAACAAGAACGTTTATCCCTATGTTCCATCTCAGGGTTCAGTGGGATCGAGCGGCGACCTCGCTCCTCTTTGCCATATAGCCCTCGTCATGATCGGCGAAGGAGAATGTTTTCGGAGCGGAAAGCGCGTACCGAGCCGCGAGATCCTTCGCAAAAAGAAGATCGAACCAATAGAACTTTCCTCGAAAGAAGGGCTCGGTTTATCGAATGGTACGAATGCGCAGACGGCCGTGCTCGCACTTGCCGTACATGATGCAAATGTACTTATCAGGTCCGCCGATATCATTGCGGCGCTTTCGGTCGAAGTGCTCTGCGGAAGCAGAACCACGTTCGATGAGAATATCAACCGCGTTCGCGGACAGCTCGGACAGATCGAATGCGCAGAGAACATACGAAATATCCTGAAACAGAGCCCCCTCATCGACTCGCATAAACAATGCGGTCGGGTCCAGGACTCTTATTCGCTTCGCTGCATCCCGCAAGTACACGGCGCCATACGAGACACATATCGTCATGTGGAGAGTATCGTTCTCCGTGAACTCAATGCCGCGACAGACAATCCTCTCATCTTTACTGAAGATGACGAATGTCTGTCCGGTGGAAATTTTCACGGCGAACCGATCGCGATGGCGGCAGACATTCTGAAGATCGCTCTGTGCGAGCTCGGGAATATCTCGGAACGACGCACGGCAAAAATGGTCGACCCCGCGACGAACGAAGGGCTTCCCGCTTTTCTCGTGAGCCCCGAGCTTTCCGGACTTCACAGCGGTCTCATGATTCCGCAATATACCGCCGCGGCACTGGTATCCGAAAATAAAGTGCTCGCCCACCCCGCATCGGTCGACAGTATTCCCACTTCTGCAAATCAGGAAGATCACGTGGGAATGGGAACCGTCGCAGCAAGACAAACGGCGATGATCGTTCTGAATGTGCGCAATGTTCTTGCAATCGAACTACTGAACAACACACAAGCATACGAGTTCAGAAAAAGCGCCGGGCAACTTTCCGAAGTCACACGAGACCTGTACGATCTCGTGCGAGAATATGTCCCGGCCATACGAGAAGATCGACCGTTCTACCGCGATATCGCGATCCTTTCCGACCTCATTAAGAACCAAAATATCGCGAACCTAAACCGCTGAAACGACCCCGCCACGATTGACATCGCGGCGGTTTTTCTTCATTCTGTTCTCAGAGAAAGAACTTTGTCACGGTCACAAGAGGACAGACAATGAACGAAAAAGAACGAGAAGCTGAGGTCAAAAAGTTCGGACGTCCCATGTATATAGAGGAGAAACCGAAACGGCGGATCCGCGCGCGAACCGGCCCAAAAATGGAGTGCAAGAACTGGGATGCTGAAGCTGCTCTTCGCATGCTCCGCAATAATGTCGATCCCGATGTCGCGCTCATTCCGGACGAGCTCGTCGTGTACGGCGGCGCCGGAAGAGCGGCAAGAAATTGGCACGAGTATCGAAAGATAGTTAAGTGTCTTAAGCAACTCGAAGACGACGAAACGCTTTGCATTCAATCCGGAAAACCGGTCTATATCGCAAAGACGCATCGTGATGCTCCTCGTGTCGTGATCGCGAATTCGAACCTGGTCGGCAAATGGTCGACGCAGGCGAAATTCAACGAGCTCGATCGAGTGGGACTTATGATGTACGGCCAAATGACGGCCGGTTCGTGGATATACATCGGAACGCAAGGGATCCTTCAGGGAACATACGAGACCTTCGCCGCGGTAGCACGAACGCATTTCGGCACCGATTCCCTCGCCGGTAAGTGGGTGCTTACCGCGGGGCTTGGCGGAATGTCGGGCGCCCAACCGCTCGCAGTCACCATGAATGACGGCGGCGCGCTGGTCGTCGAAGCGAGAAAGGAACGCATCGAACAAAAGGTTCGCGAAGGATATTGCGACATCATGGCTACAAACCTTGATGAAGCGCTCCGTCTGATAGGCGATGCGACCAACCAAAAGAAACCCCTCTCTGTCGGGCTTTGCGGGAACGCCGCCGAAGTGCATGCGGAGCTGGTACGCCGGGGCGTTACGCCTGACATCGTGACCGACCAAACATCGGCGCACGACCTCGCAAGCTATATGCCCGTGGGTGATATCGACGAACTCGACGCACTCCGTATAGGAGACCCCGAAGAATATTGCCGCCGGGCACGCGAGTCGATCGTCTCCCATGTTTCGGCAATGCTTGAAATGCAGAAGCGCGGCGCCATCGTGTTCGATTACGGCAACAATCTCCGCGAACAAGCCGAGCTTGGAGGTCTTCGGGTTCGGGGACAAAGTGGCGATTATCTCTATCCGGGATTCGTCGCCAAATATGTACGTCCCCTGTTCTGCGAAGGGAAAGGTCCTTTCCGTTGGGCGCTGTTATCCGGAAAAAGAGAAGAGCTCAAGATCATCGACGACCTTCTGCTTCAAATGTTCCCGGACGATAAGATGCTCGCGCGTTGGATAAAAAAAGCACAGGAAAAAGTTCCCGTCATCGGACTGCCAACGCGTGTCTGTTGGCTCGGGTACGGAGACCGCGCCAAGTTCGGGCTCGCCATAAACGAACTCGTAAGAACAGGAGTTATTTCAGCTCCGGTTGTTATCGGACGCGATCATCTCGACACGGGTTCGGTCGCAAGTCCGGATCGCGAAACTGAAAAAATGCTCGACGGGTCGGATGCCGTTGCAGATTGGCCGCTCCTGAATTTCGCACTGAACGGAATTTGCGGCGCTTCATGGGTTTCTTTCCACAACGGCGGCGGAGTCGGCATCGGAAACTCTCTGCATGCCGGAATGGTCATCGTCGCGGACGGAAGTCCCGAAAAAGCGGCGCGGCTCGAACGCGTGCTCACCGTTGACCCGGGGATCGGCATTGCCCGACATGCGGACAGCGGCGAATCGATCGCCAAAGCAATAGCGAAGAAGAAAGGCGTGAAGATCCCGGGTGAAACATGCTGATCATTAAGCACATTAAAGAACTCGCGACATGCAAAACGAACGATGTCATTACTGACGCGACTGTGATCATAGACGAAGGGAGATTTATCGCGTTCGGAAAGACGAGCGATCTCTGTCCCGTCTATCCGCGTCGCGAAGACAAGATCATCGACGCATCGGGAATTATCGCCCTCCCCGGTTTCGTGGATTGTCACACGCACGCCGTTTTCGCAGGTTCGCGCGCGGAAGAATATCGCGCAAAGATCCAAGGAGAAGGCTACGCCGAGATACACAAAAAGGGCGGCATCATGAGCACTGTTCTCGCGACGAGAGCGTCAAGCGAGCATGGATTGTATATCGAGTCCAAAGAGCGGCTTCGGCAAATGCTTTCACTCGGAACGACAACGATCGAGATAAAAAGCGGATACGGTTTGACGTTAGCAGACGAGATGAAGATCCTCCGTGTCATCGGCCGGCTCAAAAAAGACGGGCCGCAAGATATTGTGTCGACGTTTCTCGGCGCACACACCATACCCCCCGAGTTCAGGGGCGACAGAAAACAGTATGTCGACCTTGTCATCAAAAAAATGCTGCCGACAATTCACAAAGCGAGACTTGCAGACAGTATCGATGTCTTTTGCGACGAACTGGGGTTCACTCAGGAAGAGGCCGAAAAAGTGCTCATCTATGGGCGTCTGTACGGATTTTCGAGACACGTTCACGGCGAACAAACCTCGCACTTCGGCGGAGCGGAAGCGGCCGCAAAATTCAATGCGCTCTCGCTCGACCACGGGGAATTCCTGAACGACTTTGATATTTCTCTTCTCAAGGACTCGGGAACGACGGTCGTTCTTTTACCAGGAGTGATACTCCACCTCTCGGAATGGGGTAAAGTAGACTATCCGGCGTTAGCGGAAAGACTAAAGGCTGCCGGAGTACCAATCGCGTTCGCGACCGATCATAATCCGGGAACCTCCCCCATCCTTTCGATGAAAGTCGTCATGGATCTCGGAATGCGTTTTTTCCGCCTCGGGTATGAAGACTGTCTCCGGGCCGCGACAATAAATGCGGCAAAAGCGCTTGGACTTGAACAAACCCTTGGAAGCGTTGAGGCCGGAAAACAAGCCGACCTGCTTCTCGTCCGGACATCGTCTGTTGCTCAATATCTCCACGATATAGGCGACATTCCCATTGCAACAATTATCAAAAGAGGTGAACTGATATAAAAACAACGGCCCCATCTGATGGGGCCGTTTTCTCATTTCGTCGGACGACCGGTTCTCGCGGCAAAGCCGTGACAGAACTCGATAACAATGTTCGCGGCGAGTCGCGCCGTTCTTCCGTCAACATCGTATACCGGATTCACTTCCATTATTTCAAAGAGCCGAACGCGCGGTTCTTTTCCCGCGAGGTATGCGAAGCGGAGAACGTCTGTCGGGGAAAATCCGTCCGGCGACGGTGCGCTTGAACCGGGCGCAAAGGCCTGGGCGACCGAGTCAACATCAAGACTCACGAACAAGCCGTCGCATTTCTCCATACTCAAGACGAAACGTTCGAAGACACTGTCGGCGCCAAGTTTTCGAGCATGGTCCAACAAATAGACTTCGGTATCACAAGACCAGAGATACTCGAGATGAGAAACGGCATTCACATGGCCCTGTCCACCAACCTCGAAAAAATTCCCGCCCCAAAGAAGTCCCTCGTCGAGCAACCGGCGGAATGGTGTTCCGCTCGTCACAATGCCGTTCACGACCGGACGAACATCAAAATGAGCATCAATGTTCATTCCGCCAATACTACCATCCTGTCGTAGCGCTTTTATGGTCGCATACGAGAGATCATGCCCTCCACCAAGCACGATAAGTGTTTTTATATCGCGCAAAAGAAATCTCGTTACGGTTGTGATGTTCTTATATACATGATCACCGGAACCGGATACGTCGACAACGTCGGCACAATCAGTAAGCGTCAAAGAACGAAGGTCCGTTCCGTGCACGATACTCGTTGCCGTCCCGTAATGAAGGAGTTGTTCGCGTATCGCATTGGGGGCGAGTGCCGCACCGGGCCGTCCTCCGCCGTTTTTCACGCCGCCATCAAAAGGAAGGCCGAGAATTCCAATGTCGGCGGAGTAAGAATCAAAACGAAGATTTGCAAAACGCGGATCATCGGGGTTATTATCTGTGCCACCAAGCTGTATCTGTGATTTTTTCAGTAGCATCTTTCTTCCCTCTTTATTAGAGTACTGTTTCAGTAAAACTATATCGGCAAATAAAACAAGCGTCAATCAGTTTTATTGTTTGATTCTCCTTCCCTTTTATAGTATAACGGTGGCGTAAGGGGGCACAAAGCCCACAACGCTATTTGACAAAAAGGAGGCTTTTATGCCGAGAACGACTGTTACCGCACCGAGCTGGACAGAGAAATATTCGGATCGAGCCCGCGGGATCAAAGGATCCGCCATTCGTGAGCTTTTACAATATCTCGGAACCCCGGGAATGATCTCGTTCGCCGGAGGACTCCCCGCACCGTCAACCTTCCCCGTCCCCGAGATCTCGAAAGCGATCAACGGGATCCTGGACAATTCGGGGCGGGTAATCACCGCGCTCCAATACGGCCCGACGGAAGGATATCGCCCGCTCCGGGAATATCTGGCTCAAAAGATGAGCAAGTATGGCGTCCCCGCTACGGCAGATAATGTCATTATCACGAGCGGAAGCCAACAAGCTCTTGATCTCATCGGCAAGGTGTTCGTCGACAAAAAGACACGGATCTTGACCGAACGCCCGACCTACCTCGGCGCACTCCAAGCATGGGATGCGTATGAGGGAAAATACTGCACGGTCCCGATCGACAGCGAAGGCCTCCAGGTCGATGAACTTCCGGCAGTCATTGAAAAATATCACCCCAAGTTCATTTACATTATCCCGAACTTCCACAACCCGGGCGGCGTATGTATGTCGGCGAAGCGGCGCCAGAAGCTTGTCGAAGTCGCAAGAAAGTACGACCTCTTCATCGTTGAGGATGACCCGTACGGCGACCTGCGATACGAAGGCGAACACATCGTCCCCGTCGTCTCACTCGCACCGGAACGTACATTCTACTTGTGTACTTTCTCGAAAACCCTCGCTCCCGGTCTTCGTATCGGGTGGGTGGTCGCTCCGGAAGAAGCGATTCGAAAGCTTGTACAGGCGAAACAAGGAACGGACCTCTTCACAAGCATGGAGTTGCAAATGGCCGTATACGATATCTGCGCAAGCGGCATCCTTCCGGGCCACGTGAAGACCTCGGCCGCACTCTATGAAGCACGGCGCGATGCAATGCTTGAGGAGCTTATCAAGGAAATGCCCAATGGTATCGACTGGACCGAACCGAAAGGCGGGCTGTTCCTCTGGCTCACAGTTCCCGACAAAGTGAATGTTGCCGACCTGTTTAAGGCGGCGATCGCCGAAAATGTGGCCTTTGTTATGGGCAGTCCATTCTATCCGAACGAAACCACGTTGAACGGACGAAAGATTGTTCGCCCGGAAGCGTTGCACACAATGCGGCTCAACTTCTCGGCCGAAAATCCAGAGACGATCAAGGAAGGGGTCAAACGTCTCGCGAGGGCGATGAAAAACGAGCTCGCAAAGTAAGGAGACCAAGACCGACGGCTTTCGCCGTCGGTCTTTTTTTTATTAAAAATCCGTTTGTTTAATTGCAAGTATTTTGCGTTTGTGGTAGGATGTCTGGATGAATGACGTTAAGGAATCACTCAGGAAACACGGCTCAAAAGCAACCCCGGGACGGATTGCTATCTTGAATATCCTCCAAAAAAAGAGGGCTCCAATGAGTATCGCCGGGCTTATGGCCGAACCGTCGATAAAAATAAATCAAACAACGCTTTACCGCGCGCTGGAATCTCTGACAGATTCCGGGGTGGTGAGAAAGGTTGATCTCGGGCATGCTCATGTTCACTATGAGATAGTGGAAGGTGTCCCTCACCACCACCATATCGTCTGTAATTCATGTGGAAAAATAGAAGACATACAAAACTGCGGCTCCGATGCTCTTGAGAAAAAGATACTGGGGCTTTCCAAAACTTTCCACCTCATCAAAAGTCATTCCCTTGAATTCTTCGGGGTGTGTAACGCGTGCGCTAAAAATTAAGATCATGAGAAAAAAGATCATTATTTTCGGACTTCTCGCCATTATTTTTACCATAGTCCTTGTTGGCACAAAGACCAACGCGCCGACAAAACAGAATGAAAAAATGAAGATCTCCGCAAGTTTTTATCCGATAGCGTACTTTGCGGAGCGGGTGGGTGGCAGCATGGCGGAGGTTTTTACCATCACTCCGGCGGGGGCGGAACCGCATGATTACGAACCGAGCGCTCAAGATATTGCGCAGATATCGGACAGCAAGATACTTTTCATGAACGGCGGAGGGCTTGAAACCTGGGGAAACTCCATAGAACTCAGTATTGATGCCTCCAAGACCATGACGATAATCACCGGAAAAGACATAACACCGCAAACAAAAAAAGAAAATGGTGAATCGGTCACCGACCCGCACTACTGGCTCTCTCCGGCGCTCGCGGGAAAAATGGTGGAACGGATCACACTTTCTTTCACCCAAGCAGATCCAGTCCACGCAGCCTATTACGGTGCAAATGCAGAGGAATTAAGATCAGAGCTGCAAATGCTTGATGCGGACTACCGAGAAGGACTTTCCCATTGCATTAAAAAGAGCTTTGTCACCTCACATTCGGCATTCAGTTATCTCGCGACACAATACGGGATTAAACAGGTATCAATTGCAGGAATCTCACCGGACGCCGAACCTTCATCAAAGCAAATGGCCAACATTGTGACATTTATAAAGAACAATGACGTAAAATATATATTCACGGAAAGTCTCGTGAGTCCGAAACTCTCTGAGACAATCGCGAATGAAACAGGTACACGAATGCTTATACTTAACCCAATGGAGGGTCTCACTAAAGACGAAAAAGAGAATGGTAAAAACTATTTCACAGAAATGCGACAAAATCTTAGTAATTTACAAACCGCACTCGAATGCAAATAGATCACACAAAAAATATCATAGAGGTAAAAGATGTTTCTTTTTCTTTCAAAAAAGATAACGTTCTCAGGAACGTAAGTCTTAACATACACAAAGGAGACTACATTGGGATCACAGGACCGAACGGAGCCGGAAAAACCACCCTTCTCAAGATCATGATCGGGCTGATCCGTCCTTCTTTGGGCACGGTACATTTGTTCGGACGAGACGTGACCCTCTTTAAAGATTGGGCAAAGATCGGTTACGTACCGCAAAAAGCCACGAATTTTGACCCAAAGTTCCCGGCAACAATCGAAGAGGTCGTCCTCATGGGGAGATACAAAAAGCGAGGCCTTCTCAGGAGCATCACCAAGGAGGATAAAGAGAAAGCAGCGACTGCGATCGAACACGTCGGGCTTACAGACGTAAAGGACCGACTCGTCGGAGAGCTTTCGGGTGGACAACAACAACGCGTATTCATCGCAAGAGCGCTTGCGGGCGAACCAGAGATCATTTTCTTGGACGAACCGATCACCGGAATGGATACGCAAGCCCAAGAAGAACTTTATACACTGCTCAAAAAAATGAACACCGAATTAGAACTGACGCTTGTGTTAGTCTCTCATGACGTCGTACGGCTTACCAAAGAGGTCATGCATATAGTTTGTGTAAACCATACGATGGAGTGTTTCGAATCGCCGGAAGACCTTCTTAAAAAAGAGGCGGCCGGTCTTATGGCTTATCGTTAAAAAACTATGAACTTGGATATTTTACACTACGCATTCATTGTCCGCGGATTGGAGGCGGGCACCGTGGTCGCCATCATCGCTCCGCTTATCGGTATTTTCTTGGTACTTCGCCGGTATTCCTTGATAGCCGACACGCTCGCGCACGTTTCCCTCGCCGGAGTGGCACTCGGGCTGCTTCTCGGTTTTAATCCAATATATACCGCCATTGGCACAACAGTGATCTCCTCGCTCGGGATCGAATCCCTTCGGACATCAAAAAGAGTCTATGGGGAATCCGCGCTTGCGCTTTTCCTCTCGGGGAGCCTTGCCCTCGCCATCGTGCTTTTAAGCCTGGCTAAGGGTTTTAACTCAAATCTTTTCAGTTATCTTTTTGGAAGCATCGTAACCGTTACCGGCAACGATGTGTATACTATCACCGTTCTCGCCGCGACAGTCGCCGTCCTGATAATTATGTTCTACAAGGAACTTGTCTATATTTCATTCGACGAAGAATCGGCAAAAGTGAGCGGCATACCGACTAAGTTCATCAATACCGTACTCATCATACTCACCGCGCTCGTTATCTCTATTTCCATTCCGATCGTCGGAGTTCTTCTCATCTCCGCGCTTATGATCATTCTGGTCGTCACCGCACTTCAGTTCAAAAAAAGCTTTCTTATGACGATCCTGGTCGCTGAGATCATTTCCGTACTTTCCGTTATTTCCGGGATCATCGCATCTTTTTATCTCGCCATCTCAACGGGCGGCACGATCGTTCTCATCATGCTCGCCGTTTTTTGCTTGACTCTTCTCACAAAACAGACAAAGTAATACGTTTTCATGTTTTCTCTTTTTTCTGATAGTATCTTGATACAAGATATTTTATGGATGGAATTCTTCGCTGTTCTAAATATGCTTTTGGGCCGAATAGGCTTCATTATTGTGGCCCGGATAAAAATCGGGAGATTTTGGCGTACATAGAAGAAGATACTGCAGACAACGGACTCATGGCATTACTCCGGCAATTTGAAACAATGTATCCATACTTGCGTCACATTTCCGAAGCAAACGGTTTGAAAGATCCGCTTGATGAACGGGTCATCGAAGCCTACTGGCTCGGAAACGAATTGCTTGACCGTATCCCGAAACAAAAATTCTACACACACCTTTTGGAAGGGCTTGATCTGAAAAACAAACTCGGGATAAAGAACTTCGAACTGGTTTCCGGAAAGATTGACGACGGAGCCCTTCCCCACCATTCCTTCCATGTGCTTGATGTCTGGAAACGCACAGGGAGCGCCGAACGCGAACACACCGTCGAGAATATGGGTGAATGCATCGTGAGCTGGGGAAAAGTGATCGCCGTGAACGGACCGTTCATTACGATCGAGACCGAACCTCTCGAATACCGCGACGGAAAGCTTTGCATCGGTGCACCCATCGTAAAGAAGATCGTGCGCCAACTCGAATCCGATTACGATATTGAACAATTAAAACCGGGCGACCTCGTTTCCATCCATTGGAGCGTTATCTGCGAAAAAATAACACCGCGACAATTCGCGAACTTAAAAAAATACACTTTGAAACATATCGCGCTGGCCAACCAAACCTTATGAAAAAAACCATTTATCTTTTCGGCAATCAAGACCTCGAGATGGATTCCCTCCCCATTCGTCTCATCCCGGAACTCCAAAAAGAATTTCCGGAGACTGATTTTGTCGTACTCGACCCAAATGAAGAGTGGAACGTCCCCGAAGAAATGATCATCATCGACACCGTCGTCGGGATAAAAGAAATAACCGTTTTTGAAGACCTCGAACATTTTGACGCGGCCCCCAAGCTCACTTGTCACGACTTTGACGCCTTTTTTAATTTGCGTATTCTCAAAAAACTCGGAAAACTGAGGAAAATAAAAATTATCGGAGTCCCTCCGCACGCAGTTCTTGAAACAACGACTAAAAGCGTCACGGAAAAATTGCGTTGTAATATATAAAATACCGTCCTTTCGGACGGTATTTTATAATAATCATTCTCACATCACCCTCAAAAAGTACGAAGCACGGGGCATACAGGAGTCATAGGCTCTGATGAGTTTTTCGATTTTATTTATTTGTAAAAAAATGATATAAAATTTCATTAGAGCGGATCTTTTAGGCACCGGACCGAGCCAGTTCCAGATGCGTTATCGTCTCCCCTTCCAACCATTCGGCCGACTTCATCATCAACAAGCAACATTCGAGTTCTCGACGACGGACTAGAAGACCACAACGCCGCACCAAGAGAGCGACCGCCGAATACCATTTCTGTTGAAGGCACGCGGGCGTCCAAAATATTGTCATTGTTCCCCAAAGCTCCTCCCGCGAGAGGAATATTTAGCCCAGAACTTCCACCCTGCACCATCTTTGTACTAGCACCGGAGCAATCCCACTCGGATATGTGTCTTTTTGGTCCGGTCATAAAACGCACTCTCGATGGATTACAGGTCTGATTTTGGTCTTTAAGAAAGTTCTCTAAAACATACCACTCCGAATCCTTCGGTATGTGCCATCCCAGAGGGCAAATACCCCTTACTCCTTCAGTAAGGAAGTCGCCCTTCACTGCTTCCATAAAAGCATAAATTCCACCATCAGAAAAACAGTTTTCCAAATCATTATCATAACAATATTTTTCAACGATACCGTTATTCGCTTGAAAATTACTGCCCTGCAGCATTTTCCCAACATTCATATTTTTTGCCATCCAACACTGAGTGCCAACTATAACGGTGTTATATTCATTACCATCTTCATCTTTCACCAAAGATTCCCCACAAACAAAATCATTCGCCTTGTTTGACTCCATTTTTTCTTCACTCAAAGCAAGAGAAGTACTTGCCACTCTTAACGCGACTTCGTCCGATTTTTCATGGGGTATCTCCCGTGTAATCTGAAAATACACAGCCAAAAAGACAATGAAAAATAAAGCGGAAAATAATAATATTTTTTTCATAAAGAATTAAGTTCTCAACCCTTTTATTCCCACTTCACCTTCAAAAAGTGCGAAGCACAGGACATGCAGGGGTCGTAGGCGCGGATGAGCTTTTCGATCTCGGCGGGGATTTTGTCCTCGGTCATCCCTTGTGCGAGGAGACCTTCCACCAAACGACCGACGTCCTCTTCGATATTTATTTGATTCTGCCCGGTCGGAACGATCACCTCCCCTTCTTTCACGAGACCGTCAGCACCAAGAACGACTTTATGATAGAGCGTACCGCGAGGAGCCTCAACAACACCAATACCAACAGCATCACGAGCGGGCATTTTTACAATCGGCTCTTTTTCGAAAACCGTATTTTTGAGAATATCAATTGACTCATCTATCGAATGCAAAATTTCCACCGCCTGAGCGAGATTATTGTGAAAAATATCGGTCGAAGGAAAGAGCGCGAGTGTGTCGGGAATTGACTCCTTGGTTTTTTGGTGCAACTTTTCTTTAGCAATATTAATTCGAGCGAGCGAGCCGACAAGATAACTTTCACCGACGTATTTATAAGCACTTGCCTGTGTGTAGGGTAAAACGACATGTTCCAAATGGTTGCGATAGTCTTTTTCTTCAAAAACCTCGCCAGTACTCGACTGTATTTTTCCTTTAATATATCCGAAGCTCCCATCGGGAATCATGCCCATGTATTTCGTTTTCCGGTCAAAATGAAACGGCGCGTTTTGGAAAATTTTTATAAGACGAAGTGCGGCGGGGCGGACATCTTCAAGTTTCTTGATTGCTTCATCGGTGCCGGCTTTATCGGGAAAATGGAGGAAACCGCCGACAACCGGATACATTGCATGAACGGAGCGCCCGGCAACGAGCGTTGCGAGAAAATTTCCGGCAGCTTTCGTGTCAAAACCATCATGCAAAATTTGGTGTTCTTCTTCAATGTTCTCATCGAGATCCAAAAATGCATCTTTTCCATAAATATCCGGCAAAGAAAAAAGATAGAGATGAAGCGCGTGGTCGCGAATAATGAGTCCATGCATCGTGAGCGCGCGGAGTATTTCTGTCTGTTTGGTCGGTGTAATGCCGAGAGCATCCTCACAAGCCTCGATTGCCGCCATGATGTGAGCGTTTGAGCAGGTTCCGCAAATTCTCGCGAGGTGCGAAGGAATAGCCGCGATCGCCTTCCCCTTCATCGCCTCCGTGAAAAATCTTTTATATTCGTTTATCTGAAATTTCACATCCGTGACCTTTCCATCCTCATCAACGTGAAGAGAGAGAGCCGCATCGCCCTCAACCTTCGTCAGTTCCGTCATTGATAAATCTATTTGGTGCATAAAGAGTTAATAGTAATTTATAATGTTTTTTAAAATGACAAAATTCGAAATCCGAATATCGAAACCCGAAACAAATTCAAATGATCAAAAACAAAAACACGAAACAATCAAACTGACGGCGATTCTGTTTTCCTCACAATCGCTCCAAAAATCATCGTAATTTCCGTTGCTTCTTGAATTAATCTTTTTTGTTCCTCTTTTAATTTGCAATCTTCCCTAATACCCACGAGAGAAAGCCAATAACGACTTTCTTTAACCTCCTTCCGTGAAATTTTGATGCGCATTAAAAAGTCTTTCTTACTCAAGGATTCATTTGCCTCGATATAATTTGTCCCGACAGAACCGGAAGATCGTATAAGTTGTTTTCCGTCTTCATTGTTATGAATCGTTTTTAAAAGTTTTTGAACAAAAAGTCTCGTATCTCTTGCAAAAAGCCAAGTTCTGTCTTCCAAGTCGAATTGTTTAGTCTTTTGATTTTCGGTCATTTGAATTTGTTTCGGATTTCGTGCTTCGGATTTCGAATTTTAAATTACAGGACGCAATTCTTTCACTAATGCATCCACCGCCTTCAAAAACATATCCGGATTCATGGGGCACCCGGGAAGCTCGGCGTCGACTTTCACAACATCCGAAACTTTGAGAACCTTCGGTAATGCTCCGAAACGAGTTACCAGGAAATCGATCGCTTCTTTTTGTTCATCAGTAAAATCATTTCGCTGTCCCGACGGAAGCCCTGTCACTGCGCACGCCCCGACCGCCACAAGTTTTTTCGATCGGTTTCGTATGTCTTTCAATTTTTCTTCGTGCTTCGGGCTTGCGATTGCTCCTTCGATAAAGGCGATATCGAACTCATCCATTATATTGTGAGACTTTAAAACTCTGGCATGCCTGAAATCGAAGAGCTTTTTCCACTCCTGCCAATGCTCGTTCATGATCTCGGTCATAACAATGGTATTATCCTCGCAGCACGAGAACGAGAACCACCCGATCTTGATCTTTTCTTGAGTTTCCATAGGACTCATTATAACAAAAAGCCGCCTTTTGGAAAAGGCGGCTTTTTGTTTTTTTATGAAGACGCCGGGGTGACGAGGTCGTGTTTTTTAATATTCAACTCTTCGAGTTTGGCCTTGATTTCTTCTTCCTTTGCCTTCAATTCCTTGACCAAAGACTCCGAGTTTTCAACCTGTTTTCCAATGGCCGAGACCTTATCCTCAAGCCCCCACCGGGAGACCTCGGTCTCATGCCGTTCTTTATCGAGCTCAAACTCTTTCTTCACGAGCTCATGCTCTTCTTCGCGCGATTTTGCCAAAGAGACGGCGCCTTCTGTCGTGTCTTCTTCCTGTTCCACTTTCTCTTCTTTTGCGCGAATTTCCGCCAAAGAATTCAGGACGACCTCCCTTTCCTTCTTAAGATCATCGAGCTTCTTTTCTTCGACAACGCGCCTTGAGACAGATTCGGCCACTTCCAAATTAAGATTTTGGGTGTCTCGTTCAAACTCAAGCAAGAATAACACGGTCGTCTGAGCCTTCTCTTTGATCTCGAAAGACTGAAGGCTCTTTCTTATATCTTCGGCTCTTTGTTTTTGCTTTTCGAGTTCTTCTTCCGTTTGGAATTTCTTTTTCTCAAGGGCGGCATATTCCTCCATATGCTGCCAGCGTTCTTGCTCATATTTTCTCCTTGCTTGTTGGTCCTCGACCGTTCGTTCGTTTATGGTTGCCTGTTTTATAACGCCAGCAAGAGTCCTTTCGTCTATAAACATCGGAGTCAGTGTCGACTCCAAAGACGCCACGGCGGCATCTTGTTGCTTGAGCATCTCTGAAAGATTCCCGCGATCCCTCTTTATCTCCCCAAGCTCATTCTTTAATGATTTTATCCTTTCGTCCAGGTTTACCTGGTTATTCGGCATTAATCCACTATCAGGCTTGCTCGGAATATCCAAGACCGATTGTTTTTGGTCGTCATTATCCATAATGGTCTCATTATATACCAAAAAAACCTCTTAACAAATGGTCACTCCGCCAAGTTTTCTATGGGGATAATGTCCTCTATGAGTTCGAGCTTTTTAAACATCATTTCCGTGTCCACCCCGAACATCCCCACCCCGCCGCGTTCAAGAGAATTATTAAGCGCAAAAGAAAAGCGAGAACGATCCGACCGCGCCGAAAGATAGTTCCCCATTTCAACACAAAAACGATCATTTTGGGCGGACGTCATTTTTTTGAACGAAACGCCGAGTATCCATTCTCCCATATGAATAAGAGTGTAATAGGATAAGCGTTTTTCCTGCGGAATGTTCTTTATAAAACTTCGTACCTCAAAAACCTTATTTACGTCGAGGATCAGACCGATCGCTTCACTCGAAAGATACCCGAGGCCACCTTGAAGGACCGGCACCTGCAGTGCGAACATGGCATCTTTTTTCGATAATTTTCCGAGAGCAAGTTCCCCGAGCATATGTTCCAGACGTTTGACCAAAACGGGCTCTTTTTGTTTCGTGAACGACGCGACAAAAAGACCGACAACGAGCATCTTTTCTCTTTCCTCAAAGGAATATTCGCCCGTCCTTTCCACGTCAAAAGGAGAGGTTCCGAACGCGTTTACTGTTGCAGTAACATCCGTGTCTTCTTTTTTTTCGGACATCACAAAGGTTCTTTGCCCCTGCTTAACCTCAACCCGGAGTATCTGCCCATCTTTCATGTGGAGCACTCTGTCGGCATATGCCAAGAAAGAAGGGTCGTGTGTCACCATGAGTATCGTTTTTTTGTCTTTTTGGTTCAGGTCGAGAAGTTGTTTCATGACGATTCCTGTCGAAATGGAATCGAGGTTTCCGGTCGGTTCGTCCGCGAAGATGATGTCGGGATCGGTAACGAGAGAACGAGCGACGGCGACGCGCTGCTGCTGTCCACCGGAAAGTTCGCTCGGGTAACGGCGAGCGAGATGCTTTATACCAAAATGCTCCAAAAGGTCCATGGCGCGCTTACGGCGGATCTTTTTGGGAACCCCCATGGCGATCAAAGGAAGGGTCACATTATGTATAACCCTGAGAGTGGCAACCAGATTATATGACTGAAAGATCATCCCCATATCGTGACGATGGAGGGCAAGCAAGTCCTTATCTTTCATCTTCGCCACATCTTTTCCATGCACCCACACTTCCCCCATATCTATATGTCTTTCGATACCGGAAAGAGTATAGAGAAGAGTCGATTTCCCGCAACCGGACGGCCCGAAAATTATAACGAATTCACCCGAAAGGGCGTCGAACGAGACATCGCGCAAGGCGTACGTTTCAGCCGGCGTGATCTTTCCGTATACGACCGATAGATTTTGGGCCCCAAAGATTCCCTGCATATATTATTTATACTTAACCGCCATGAGCGGGTCCATATTCGCCGCACGCTGCGCGGGAACAAAGCCGGTAAGAAGACCGATGATCAAAGATGCCCCAGCAATGGACAGGACAAACCACAACGGGTAGTAAAAGAGAGAAACGGGTTTTCCGCCGAGGTTTTTGGCAAGGATATTAATTATGAGATTAAACCCCTGCGAGAACACGACCCCGCAAAAAATACCGAATAAACCACCGAGCCCTCCGATAATAGACGCTTCAAGAAGAAACAACTTTCTGACATCTCCACTCGAAACGCCGAGCACCTTCATGACGCCGATCTCTTGCGTACGCTCGAGGAGCGAGACCGTCATCGTGTTGACCATTCCAATGGTCGCAACGATAAGGGACGCTGCACCGAACAACGCCAGGATTATTTCCAGGATCGAAAAGACCTTAATGGCCTGATCGACCGTATCGACGACCGAGGAAGTTATGAACCCCATGTCGGATACGGCGGAACGAATATTTATGATCTCTGCATCACTCTTAGCAAGCACCTTAAGCGCAGCATATTGAGTCACAAGATCAGAAACAAGACTCGGAGAAAGATATACAAAGGAGTTATCCATGTCATTGTCGATACCGACAACAGAAAACTCCCCGAGATTCGCGGTTTGCGTGGTTTTAACTCCTCCAACCAATTTTTCGGGATATGCTGAAATTACGAGCGGCTCGGTAAAATCAGCCAATGAATTCTTATTCATGGTTTGTAAAAAGCTTCCGGAAAGAACGACGGAGCGCTCCCCTTCCCGAAACGACCTCCCCTCTTTTAAGTTACCGCCAAAAAGTTCGAAATATTTTATCCCCGCTCCCCTTAGTTGTACTTCAGCAGCGCGAGACCCCGTCTCGATTTGACCAGGAAGACCGAACACGGGTTCGACATATTCAACACCGGGTAAGAGAGAGATCTTTTCCTTGAATGCGGGCGTAAGCGGAGTGATCTCGTTGTTTGGAGAAATAACGTCGACAGTGCGAAGCAATATCTCGGAAGCGAACTGATCGAGCATGACTTTCTCTATACCATACCCAAAAGACACAAGGAAAAAGATGGTCGCAAAGCTGACACCGATACCCATAATGGTGAGCATAGTCATGCCGAGTTTAACGCGAAAAGTCCGGAGGGCCAAAAAAAGAAGGTCCCGATACAATATGCGTTTCCGAGAAAGTAGCTTATCATCAACGGAAATTCCCAAACCTGAAGACACCGAAGAATTTACCGCTTCTTCCCCCTCTTGAAGAACTTCCGTTTTTTTGCTTTTCGGTAAAAGCATCTCTTCCTTCTCAAGATTGTGTTCGAGGATTATTTCCCGCGAATCAAGAGAAAGGAGATTGGCTTCCCCTTCCGATATTTGTCTGTTTGCCTCATAAAGCTGTTCGAAAAGATTCTCTTTCTCGGTATTTAAAGAGTATCGCTTTTGTTTTTCTTCCCAGATTTTCCCCTCGATCGTCCGTTTTTCTTTTTTATTCTTCGCCTGTGTCGCTTTTTGCGCAAGATCTTTCTGAACGACAAAGGTATACTCTTCCTTATAGTGAACTTGAGCGATGCGTTTCTCCAGAGAAGATAAACGCTTCGACATCTTTTCCAGATTCTCTCGTATTTCTGTTTTTTTATCAACGACAATCTGAGGATTCTCTTCGGAAACTTCTTTTTTGACACGACGAAATAAGCCGAGGGCACTGGTCCAAAAGTTCTGTTTTTTTATCTCCTTATCATCCGCCATGTTGATCATATTGTAACAGATTCAAAGACTGTTATCACCCTCCGGTCAAAGGTTCTTGGCCCAACCGAAAGTCGTTGAGAAATTATTGATCAAAATATCAACGATCGAGGCTTTTTGTTGAGGCGTTTTTACGGTAAAATCCTTCGAAATTCCAACGTTTCCAGAAGCATCAACTGAAGAGACCCTAAAACTATATACCGTGCTCGGTTTCCAGCTTGTGATAACAACTGTATGCAAGGTCGACATGTCCACTGTCTTTTTGGTCGCTTCTTTCGGTTCTTTTTCCGGATCAAGCGCCGCCCCTTCCTCATACAAAACCTGCGAGGTTGAGAGTTCGTCGGTTGTCCAGAAAATTATGGTTTGCACTTTGGTGACACTGCCCGGAAAAGTGGTGATACTTGATTTTACCTCCGTGATCACCGGCGCTTCGGTATCCTTCCCCGTCGTGAACGTCGACATATCGTGCTTTGCTGTGTTTCCGAACGGATCGGTCGAGAGAAGCTCTATCACATAGGTCGTTCCCGGCTTCAGTTTGTCGAGAGTGACAGCATGGTCAAGTTCGTATTCAGGCTTTCCGAAAGTGGCGGAACGGGTCTCGTCCTCTTTTCCGTTCACTATCGGAGCATACCGGACGGCGGAATTCGCGAGCACGTTCGTTTTCCAGGCGAACTTTACACCCTCGGGAACCTGTTCCACCCTCGCGTTCGTGATCACGGGAAGCATGACGCCGGTCGAGAAGACAAAATCCTTGGTTTCGATGGGAGATCCTCCTTCCGAAGCGGAACGTATCTGGAAATGGTATTCGGTCGAAGGAAGAAGACCGGAGAGAGTTACCTTATGGTCGGTGGTAAAGACATCGAAAGCGCCCGCCTGGCTTGTATAGGGGTCCTTTCTGTTCGGGTCGTAGTCGGCCTTTGCGGCGAACGCAACGACGGAGTTCGCCTGTTTGTCGGTGATCCAGGAGATAACGGCCGAGTCAGAGCCGGGGCGTATATCAGGAGCTCCTTGGACGATCGGAGGGGGTACGGAAGAGGCGAGCTCACGGAGGGTCTTTGCGACAGGAGCGAGATCGCTCTCGGAAACATCAAGGGTGCCGCCTGATTGGAACACCTTGGTGAGAGAGAGGAACTTTGCGGTGACCAACTTCAAAAGTTCTTGCGGAGTCGCCGATTCTTCGGGCTGAATTCCAAGGATGTTGTTCTTGAGATCATCAAGTTCGGTTAAAGTGTCGGCGATCTTCTTTTTGGCAGTATCAAGTTCCGCCACCACCGCATTATAGACGCTTTGAGCGATACCAACGGAGCCCCCGCCGCCCCCGCCGCCGCCGCTGAAAGAGGCGACACCCTCGGCCTGTCCGGATCTTCGCGCGGCATCCACCGCCGCGGTAAGGTCGGTTTCGCCGTACTGCTTTTCCATGGTGGTGAAGGAATATTCCGTAGAAGTGGCGGCGTTGCCGTTCCGGTCCGCAGAGCCAACACGGTAATAGTACGTTGAATCGGGGGTAAGGCCGGACATGAGAAGAGCGTGTCCGATATTGTAGTTCGCGTCGGAATTCGCACCGGCGGCGTATGCTCCGGTCGTCGAACCCCATTCGATCGCCGAATTCGCGCCTTCATTGGTCGTCCACGTGATGATGGCCTGGGTGTCGATAATGGTCGAAGTGGCGACGTTTGTGATCACGGGGGCAGTTCCGTCGTTCGAGGTCGCAAACGAGTAATATTCATTGACACCGTTCTTGGTGTTTCGGTTCTGTGAAGCTCCGGCGGCAACGTAGAAGTAATACTGGTGACCGGAGAGAAGGTCGGGGAGTGTAATCTTGTGAGTGAGACTGGCCGTCGTTTCATACGCGGGAGGAAACTCTTCGTTCGCGAGTTCCGGAGTGGTGTTGACCGTAAAGTGCACTTCCGAGGCGATCTCGCGGTCGGTGTTGAATTCGATGTCGGCTTCCCTGTTGGTCACTCTGGTGACGGAAACATCGATGATGCTCGCTCCGTCAAGCGTCGTGAATGTGTGAGCTTCCGAGATCGCGCTGTTCGCCGAGAAGTCGGCCGACGTCACCGTGTATTCGTACAAAGTGTTCGGGGTGAGTCCCGAAAGAATGACCTGATGTGAAAGTCCGGCGGTGGTGACGGCTTGCGTCTGATGTTCATGATCGGCACAGGAGGTTTCGCAATACGTGACGCTCCCCGAGGCGGGTTCGTCGGTAGTCCAGAGGATCTTTGCGGTTTGAGGAGTCGGTTCGGCGGAGATGGTCGCTTCGTCGATGGTCGGAGGAGTGTTGTCGGTACCGCCTTGACCGTTCGGTTGATGGGAGACGGCGGGAGTGAAGTAAGAGAGATTGCCGTCGATGTCTTCGGAATAGATTTTGTAGTAATACGTGAGTTCGGGGTCAAGGTAGGCACCCGGAATACCGTCGATGATGTAGTTCTGAGAGCGGTCGGTAAGAGAAGTAAAGAGCGAGTAGCTCTCACCGTCGGTGGAACGATAAATGCGGTAATAGGCAAACGATCTCGCCGGAGCGGGGATCGGGTCCCACGAGAGGAAGACACGAGAAGCGGGAGGGTCGGTTTCGATGTTAGAGAGGTCACGGTAGATGACCTTCTGCGGCACGAGAGGAGTGGTGGCGGATTGCACCGTCGAAGTGTTTCCCCATTCGTCTTTCAACTGAACGTAGACGGTCGGGATAGTGGCGGTAAGAGAAAGCGTCGTGGTGCTCGCGTATGGGGCGAAGTCGCCGTCGGAGAAAGTTGCTTGCGTGCCGACGGCCATGGAGAAGTCGGAGTCGTCGGTTGCAGAGAGAATAATGCGGGCGTGATTAGTGTCGGTGTGCTCTTCGTATTTGGCTTCGACCTTGACGGGGATGACGCCGAAGGCCGGCGCCTTGAGGTCAAGGGTGAAGGCGAGACTCGGGAGCGAGCCGGTGCGGTTGGCGGCTTCGAGGTCGTCCGCGGTGACGCGGATTATGGTTTCAGTGGAAGATATTCCGTTTATGGTGTTCCTCGGAGTCCAAGTGGCGGTGTAGGGGCCGGACCAGCCGGTGCTTTCGCCATTTTCGTCGAGATCGGTGCTGACGGCTTTGGTGGAGGTGGCGTCGACGGAGAGGTCGCTTGAGATGGTTGTCCAATGAACACCGTTGTCGGTCGAGTACTCGAATGACGGAGTGACAAAGCCGCGATTCTCGGCGGCGTTAGTGGTGGTATCGCGATCACGGACTTCGTAACTGATGGCGACCGTGCCGTTGGGCTGTTGCTCCGAGGCCGTGACGTTACGAACATCTGGTGGAGCGTTGACAGTGTAGCGGACGGTGACGTCGTTGAGGGAGGGATTAACCGCCCCTGTTGTTGAAAGTACTGCCTTGTATTGGAACCACCTATGCCCTGTTCCGGTATGCATAGGCAAAAGCGCCGGCGAAACGGTCGCGTCGCAGGTCACTTGCGTTTCGACTTTGGAACAGCCGGTCGTCGTTGCGGAAAGCGGTTCCGACCAGGCGGCCAGAGCGAGCGCTTCGGCCGTCGCGGCAGTGCGAAGAGACATACCGACGTAGGTGCCGTTGGCGGCGTAGTCATTTGTTTCGTTCCAAGAGACGTTCGACATCACGTTGCCGTCGGAACCGGAGTCGAACATCGAAGATGTGAGCGATTGATTGGGCTTGTACTGCGCATAGTTTATCGTTACTGAAGTCATGAGAACACCTGCGCCGCCTGCGGTGAGGACGTACTGCGCGTAACGGTGAGAACCGAGAGAAGCGATGGAACCGCCGTTCGCGACGCCCGAAGCCCACGTCCAAGAACTGTCGTTCGGGTCGAGCGTATCCCCCGCTCCGACCGCAACGCTTAACGTGCCGAGTACGGTGCCGACATACGTCATGGTGGTGAAGTTGGAGACGAGCCCTGTGTCGATGACGGAAGAGGTGTACGTGCCGCTTGAGGGACAAACTTCTTGATTATTGAAATTTGTTGTATTGGAAAGCGTACTGCTGTAAGTGGTGATACCTCCCGCGGGCGCCTGAACGTAACTCAAGCTCGCGTCTTCGATATCGTATGTTCCAGTTCCGGAGAATACCCGCTTCGTGGTATTGTTCGACGCGATCGTCGCAATGTCCGTACCGGCGCAAGCATTTCGTCCGCGGACAACGAACGAGCCGTTATTCGTAACATTCCCCGAGAGAGTGAGTGTCGAAGCATTCGAAGTCGTACTCGCGTTTCTGAAAGTCGCGCCGGAGGCAATGGAAAGAGCCGTTCCGGTTTTACTTAAAGTGAGGCTGTTGCCATACATATTAAAAGTGCCTGCGGTAAGAGTGAGAAGATTAGGAAAAGTGAACGCCGACCCAAGAGTGACCGTCCCCGCGGTTTTATTGATCGTCACCGCACCGGTTGGAGCAGTACCGCCCTGGTTGGTGTATGTTTGATTGTTCGGGCCCGTAAAAGTGAGGGCACCGGCACCACCGTCTGCAGTAGATGCAACACTTGTACTTCCTTGGACGTTCCAATTTCCATCTACAAAAAAACCATTTGTGAATGTTACATTATTTGCGATGGTTACAGCTCCGGAGCCCCGAGAGCCTAGCTGCCCCGCAACCGACGTATCACAGCTATGAAAACCCATATTCATCTGTAGATTATAAAAAGTAATACCGCTTGAATTCGGAAGATATATATAAGAAGTAAACATTAAACTGCAATAAGCGTTACTTGCAACCCGCCCCCCAAAAACAACAGTGCCGTGGTTCGTTGTCGCGTCAAAAGTACCACCAGAAAAAGTAAAAACATCCAACGCTGCGGGTTCCGATACACTTGGGGCAACCGTCATCACTCCTGAGGGAGCCGTAAAAGTCCCGCCGGATTGAGAAAAAAACGTCACAGTAAAGTCAGAGGGAGGAGCAACGGGGACACCGTTGGAAACAAGAGAGAAGTTTCCAAGAGAAACATTTGTCGTTCCTACCCCAAAAGTAACGGAATACCCTGTAGGTTTTTGAATAGTAATGCCTGGTCCAGTACCACCACTTGTTTGCGTATAGGTTGCATTAGTAGAGCCATTCATAATAAGGGTTCCTGTACCCCCATCTGCTCCGCTCTCCGTCACGATATTCCCTTGCGCATACCAAATACCATACAAAACCCCGTTTGTGTGCGTAAAGGTGTTCATTACCGTAAGAGTCCCAGCGCCGCCAGAAGAGGATATACCGGGCTGACCGTAACTTGGATTATTAGAAGGTACCATCTGAACGTCGTAGAAAATGATCGGCTGGGCAGCATAAACGACAGCGGAATGAGTTATTGCTGCAGTAGCATTATCCGGGACCACAGCCGAAAACTTTACTCTCCCGTTATTCGCGTTGAACGTTCCTGAAGAGTAATTAAAAACCGTCACATCAGAGGGGCCCGATGAAGAATAAGTAATATCCATCGTCCCGCTCGTGCTCGTAAACGTCCCCCCTGTTTGAGTAAAAGTTTTCGTCGAAATCGCCGCACTCCCGCCGGTAAACGTCCCCCCTGTTTGAGAAAAAGTGTAAGTCGTAATCGCCGCACTCCCGCCAGTAAACGTCCCCGCGCCCCAGCTTAAGCCGGTTGCCCCGATAGTCATCGCCCCACCCTGCGTAAGAATTCCCGAAAAAGTCCCGCTCGTGGTAAGCCCGGCAATATTAAGCCCCGCCGGAGTGGTAACCTCGCTCGCCGTACTACTGAACGTCGCGGTATCCGCCGCCGCGCTCGGGTACGTGCCACCACTCCAGTTCGAAGCGCTGTTCCAAGTAACGCCGTCGCCCCCGCCCGTCCAAGTGTAAGCGGTTGCCGAAGCGCTTTGTGCGCCGAGGAAGAAGAAAGGGAGAGCGGCAAGAGCGAGGAAGAGGATTTTTTGTAAGTGTTTTTTCATAAAGGATCAATTGTAAAAATACGGCACCGTCTGCGTTGTCGATGACGCTACCAGGGTCAACGTCACGTCATCTCCCACGGTAATGTCGGTATCCGCCGCGGAATAATCCGTCCAGGTGTTGCGGTTTTCGTCGGTGTGTCCAGTAGTGTTGGAAGTGAGAGTCGTCCAGGTGGTTTGCGTCCAAGCAAAAGTCGCCGCGGAAGCGGATTTGTAGACGCCGGTGAGAATATTGAGAGAAAGACCGACGAGGATGGAAGTGACGATGATAGTCGCCCCCCCGGCTTTGGAAAAGAGCCTGACTTGGGCGTGAATCTTTTTAAAACGTATAAAAGAGACGGGATAGCTCTTGCCGTCGTGTGTTTTGTAGAATATCTCGAACGATTCCGCCGGGGCGTAAAAGAGAATGATGAAAAACCGAGCAAGACCTTCCACGATACTCCAGAAAAAAGACCTGATCTCCAAGAGCCGAAAGTGCGGGGTCTTCCCTTCCGAGGTCTCGATGCGGGAGATTATCTTTTCGTCGACGGCGCGACGAAGACGCTTTGCTTTTCGATAAAGAAAAACGAGCGAGAACAAGTGCTTCATTCATATAGTTTACCATAAAGAAGTGTGAAAATGCCAAAAAGGTGTGAATAAAAAAACACACCGGACGTCCGGCGTGTTCTTTAAAAATATTTATTTGATCTTTTTCAATATCTTCTCGAACATAGCCTCGGCGATCCTTTGATGCCCGCGAATGATCATGACCGAAGTATCAAGGTGTTTTGCCAGCATTTCAGTGGTCTTTCCGATGGTGACCTCTCTCAAGAATTTTGGCGAACAAGCGTTGATGACCACCAGGTCAACATCTTCTTGTTTAACTTCTTTGATGATCGCAGTAAGAATAGAATCCGAACGAATGAATTTTATCTCACCAAACGCGTTTTTATCAATTTTAAGGGAAGCCAAGAGACGATCGGGCGTCGGAACAACCCCCTTCGTCCCGTCTGTCTGTAAAACCGAAACAAGCTTCATCTTCGGGGCAAAATCTTTCTTGATCGCGCGGATGATCTCCCCGGCAAGAGGAAGATAAGGATTCGAGGCATGATATTCCTCGGCGAGGACGATGGATGTGATCGGCCGCGGATTCTTAACAACAATGAGGTCTGTTTTGCACTCGCGAAGAATACGATCGATCTTTCCACCAAAAACAACATCGTTCGTCTTGGTATATCCATCCCACGACGCGATGATAAGATCGATAAATTCCATTTTAACCACATCCAGAAGCGCATCGACTGTATCGCGCGCTACCATCGAGATACTGTGGAGATTGATATCCGCCTCGTCCGCGTTCTTTCGATTGTATTCCTGCATCCAGTCCCGCAAGTGTTCGAACAGGTGCTGATCATGGACCATAGAAGCCCCGTCCAAAAGGTGAAGCGCGTTCGGAACAACATGGACCTTTACCGCGATAAGCTCGGCGTTATATTGGCTCGCCACGGAAAAAGCGATAGAGGAAAGATCCTTCAGTTCCGAGATGGTCGTATCGGGGGAAATAGGCAAAAGAATACGTCTGCCGGTCTTCGGGACAACGCGAAGGGTTTCTTCATAAACGATCTCGTGTTCAAAGTGCTCGCGAGATTGGTTTTGAGAATAACTGAAATAATTGATCAAACCGACGAGCGTCCAGAATATCGTCACCACCCATGCGACAGGGTTCACGTTCAACATAGTAAAAGCGAGGAGGATATAGATAATGGTTGCCAAAATGGGAATATAAGGGAAAAGCGGAACTTTGTAATTCCATTTGGTATAAGGATATTTGAAGTGAATAAGGATACCGGCAATATTCAACTGCAAAAAGAGGAGTACGAACAAGAGCGAAGCGGCGGAGGCAACATCAAATAACGGCAAAACAATAACCATAAGCGATATCAGCATGACCGAAATAATGACCGCGAGGTGCGGGGTGAGATTTTTGGTGTGTATCTGAGAGAAACGCGTCCAAATATTCTTATCGCGCGCAAGAGCGAACACGACGTGACTTGAAGAAAAAATGGTCGAATTGAGCGCCGCCAGATTCGCAAGAAGACCGCCAACTAAAAGCAACAGTGCCCCAAAAGGCATGAATGCTCTTGCGGATTCAACAATAGCGCCCTCTTTGAAGGTCGCGAGAACATTCCAAACATACCCGCCGTCCGCCGGAGTAGCTCCTATAAGGATAATACTGATGAAAGCATAGATAAGAGAAACGATGGCCCAAGATGTAAATAATCCGACCTTGATATCATGGGCGGGATTCTTCGTTTCTTCACCCGCTTGCACTTGTATCTCCGATCCTTCGAAGGCTATGTATAAAAAGCTAGTAGCCGCAAGTATCCCCATCCACCCGTTCGGAAGGAACGGCTGGAAATTCATAAGAGGATCAGGCATTCCCATCATGTGTTTGATCCCAAAAAAGGCATAGAGTGCGAGAATAACGAGCAGTCCGGCAGTAACATAGTTCCCGGCGCTTCCGGTCGTCTTCGCTCCGCGCCAGTTCACGTATCCGAAGATAAAAATCATCACAAGCGCCGCGATCTTTTCCGTACTAAGGCCAAAACTGACAAAACCGTCGATACCCAATAAACGCAAAACCTGCGCGGCATAATACCCAAAGCTCAAAGCATACACTCCACATGCCGCCGCGTGAGCAAACCACGAAAGCCATCCGGCGAGGAACCCCTGAAAGTTCCCCAGACCTTTTCTCACCCAAAGATATCCACCGCCGGCCTCGGGGAATGTCGTTCCAAGTGCCACATACATCTGAAGATTAAGAAAGGCCACAAACGAGCCGAGAAGCATCGCAATAAAAAGTCCAGGGCCGACCAAACCGGCTGCCGGGCCAAGAAGAGAGAATATACCGCCACCGATGAGGGAACCAATACCGATAAAAACAATTGAAACTGGCCCTAAAGTACGGGCCATTTTGACTTCGTACACCTTACCGTCTTTATGGTGATTATTTGCCATAACCATTATTTTATACCGTTATTTGAAAAAAGCCAGGCTTTTACACCGGTGGTTAGCGGTCAGGAGCCTTACTTATCTACCGATCATCAGCTACGGACCGTTCGCTCATATGTTATACTGAAATCCATATGAACAACGAAAAATTTTATACCGTCGGTATTGGCGGGGCTGCCGGGGACGGGATCCGCGAAGCCGGGCTTCATCTTGCCATGATGCTTCATCAGCTTGGATATTATACATTCCTTTCATTTGATCACCCGTCACTCATTCGCGGGGGGCACAATTATTCACGCATCAGTTTTTCCAAAGAAAAGGTCTGGTGCGACCATACCAAACTGGATGTTTTGATTGCCGTTAACTCCGAAACGGTCAAACTGCACGAAAAAGAACTGTCAGACAATGGGGTTATTGTCGTTGAAGAATCATACCTCGATGAGACCAAAGAAGTTGCCGCAAAAACGATCCCGGTCCCCTTCTCTGTATTGACCGAGGAACAAAAAGCGGTGCCGATTGCCCGAACATCGGTCGCTCTTGGAATATTCTCTTTCATAACAGGCATTCCATTCGAAAAAATGAGGGAACTCGTACAAAAATCCTTTGAAGAATCCAAGGTTGAAATGAACCTCGGTTTAGCGGAAAATGGATTCCGCTACGCGGAAGAAAAAGCTGTCGCAAAATGGACGGAAGGGCTTTCGCTTGGCGAAAGAAACGATGCGACCGAGATCGTCGACGGGAACGAGGCTGTCGGAAAAGGACTTTTGGCGTCCAAACTCAATTTTTTCATCGCTTACCCCATGACTCCGGCATCATCTGTGTTGCATTTTCTTGCCAAAGAAGCGGTGGCACGAGAAGATCTCAAAACCATCCAACCAGAAGACGAGATTGGTGCAATAAATATGGCGATCGGCGTTGCTTATTCGGGAAAACGGACAGCGATAGGGACAGCAACAGGAGGTTTTGCTCTTATGCAAGAAGCATTCAGTTTTGCCGGGATGAGTGAAACTCCGCTTGTGGCCGTTGTGTCACAGAGGCCCGGACCCGCAACAGGCGTCCCAACGGGTACAAGCCAAGGAGACCTTAAATTCCTTGTAAATTCAGGTCATGGAGAATTTCCGCGACTTGTCATCGCCCCCGGAGACGCCGAGGAAGCATATTATACCGGCGCGCTCGCGCTTGATCTTTCCTGGAAATACCAGATTCCATCGATTGTCCTTCTCGATAAGCAGCTTTCTGAAAGCGCACAAACCGTCTTATTTGAACCGAATAAGATAGCACATGAAGAAGCGAAGAGCTGGAATGATGACGGAAAACCGTATGCGAGATATCGCGACACGGAGGACGGCGTTTCCCCGCTCGCTTTCCCGGGAACGCCGAATGCTGTTGTTAAATTGACAAGCTACGAGCATGACGAGGAGGGTATCTCCACTGAAACCCCTGAACTTGTCACAAAAATGATCGACAAGCGTTTCAAAAAACGCGACATCCTCATGAAAGAGGTGTCCAAATATGAAACGATGAAAATATACGGCGACACATCGGCCGATATTTTGGTCATTTTCTGGGGATCAACCAAGGGCGCGGTACTCGAAGCGGCAAAGTATCTCACCAAACCGGTAAAATTGATACAGGTCCTTTGGATGGAGCCGTTTGATACGGCACGAATCAAGAACGAGCTCCAAAGTGCACGCATGATCGTTGATATCGAAGGAAACCACGACGCGCAACTTGTCTCACTTCTCCGTGAAAAGAACAATATCTCGCCAACCCATACAATCCTTCAATATAATTCCAAACCTTTCGATCCGGTCGAGTTAGCGGCAAAAATTAACGCGCTTATCGCATAATCTTATGGAACTTTCATCAAAAGCAAAGATAACGTGGTGCCCGGGGTGCCCGAATAACGCCATTTTCATATCATTCAAAAAAGCGGTCACCGAAATGGTTGGGGAAAATTCGCTCAAAATCGAAAACCTCGTGGCTACGGCCGGCATTGGATGCCACGGAAAAATATCTGATTATCTGAATGTGAACACATTCAATTCCCTTCACGGCCGCGCCGTCGCTTCGGCGCAAGGGATCAAAGCGGGAAATCCGGATCTCAATGTCGTTGTGTTCACCGGCGACGGCGACTCATTTTCCGAAGGACTAAATCACCTCCTCCATGCGGCGCAGAACAACACGGATATTGCAGTATTCCTCCACAAAAATGACGTTTTCGGTTTAACGACAGGGCAGGCGACCCCCCTCAGCCCGAAAGGGTTCAAGGGACCGACCACTCCCACAGGAAGCATCGACGAGCCGATGAATCCGCTCGAAATAGTGCTTGCGTCAGGCGCAACATTTGTCGCGCGAACCTATGCTGGCGACATGGCGGAAACGACAAGGATAATGAAAGCCGCGATGACGCACAAAGGCTTCGCATTCGTTGAAATTATCCAGCCGTGCATCACCTATTTCGACACACGGGAGCATTTCAAGAACGCCGTCGAACATATGCCAGCAGAAACGCAAGCGACAAACGATCTCGGCGCCGCACTTGCCAAAGTCCGCGAGCAAAGCGAAAAGATCCCCCTCGGTATTTTCTACCAAACACAAAAGCCAACATTCGAGGAACAGGTAGTTTAATAAACAAAAAAGCTCACGCGGTTTTACCCGCGCGAGCCCGACACAGACCCGATATTACTTGGACTGAGCGGCTTCCAGCCGCTTGATCTCGGAAATAAGGGCACGGAGCCCGTCTTCCGATGCCTCATAGAAAGGCCCCCACCACGTTCCGATGTGAACTCCAAAGCGTCCAGGGCCACCGAGGAAGACCTCGAGGCCGATAGCCCGAGCTCGTGGAACGAGCTCCTCGAACTGCGGGCGATACTTGGACTCCACGACATGGGCCCGCTCTTCCTCCCGGGCTCGTACCTCCAGCCGGGACAGATGCGAACTCACCACACAGATACTCCTTTCCGTGTAGAGCCACCAAGCCCACGGCCGGGATAGACCCAAGAGTCCGAGCACGAAGTGGTCTTCGTACTGCTCGATGGACTGATATCCAAGAGCAACGCAACGGTCGCTCAGAGCATTGACCCGCTCGCCAAGGCCGGCTTCCTTCGCGGCCTTGCTCTCCGCAAGAACCGCGGTCATAGCCAGATTCATTTTCGGTCTCATTTTCCTGCACCTCAAAAAAACATTGTGTTTATATCATATCACCAAAAAAGCCTTTTGTCAACCGCTACCAGTACTTATCTCGTAGCCACTTATTGACAAATAAAAAAAGACACTCTAATATAACACCGAACCAGCTCACAAAATAAGAGATTAAAATGAACCGAATAACCATCGGACGTGTTACAACCCCCATCGTCTGTTTTATCTGTATCGTCTCTATCATCTTTTTCGTTGGCAGAATCCCACCAATGTGTCTCTGGCTTGGTTCAAGTTTTGCCAGCTATATCGCACTGGGGACCGGAATGATTATCACGAAAGGCTTGCGCAGTGTGTTTCGTGGGATAGCACAAGATCCTTTCATGTTTTTCTGTTTTTCCGCAATCATTATCGCTCTAGGTTCTTTTTCTCTACTGATAGTGTTTGCGGTATCACTCATTGGTGGGCAAGATACCGGTGCACCAATAACAGTATCAGTGTTTTTGGATTAACAACAACAGCGTAGACGCGATTCCAATCTTGCTACTTCAATGTGGCAAGATTTTTTATTAACTCTACAAATCTCAGACCAAGGGGTTTACAGGATTAACCAAAAAGGCCCGAACGAAATATTGCAAGTAGTTCCAATGTCTTGATTCTTTTAGGCCCTAAAATAATGATAAGTAAAAAGCGCCGCTTGTGGCGCTTTTTATACGGAGATGTAATTTTTACTACCCTGTTATACCCTTGCTTTCGGATCCATATTGCCGACCGGAGCCAAAGATCGGTGCTTCCAATTCCCCACCTCTACCACCTGGCCATTGAACGAACTGTCATTTGAACGGCACACCGTGAATGAAAGCGATTCGCCTTCGTCAGACTTAGAAAGTCCGGACTCCGAAGGAAGAGCATACTTCCCCAATGGACCGGCATTCAGCCATAAATATCCGTCGGTGCTTTTTTCCACCACCCCAAGGAGGCTTTCTGCTTCAAGAACCCCTCCGGCTTCAAGGGCCAGGGTTATATACTTTCGTTTTTCCCGCGCTTCGCGGTCTTGTTGTTCTTTCTCTCTCTGTGCTGGTGTTTTTTCTTGAGGCATACTCTCCATCATAAAATTATTTAATAAAAACTAATTTATAATATTTTTTATATCGAAATTCGGGTCCTCAAGTTCCTTCTGTTTTTGCGAAATATCCGTTCCGTTTTGAATGAGTTTTGCGATCGTTCCCATCTCTCCCATTCGGTTTATCAGTGTTGCCCCGATAATTCGCCCACCGAAAACGATAAATCGCGTCAAAGAATTTCCATCGGGTGCGATGCGAAAAATTTCGCTCCGCCCCGGAAGAACACGACTATCACCGACAAAACCGAGAGCATTCCCGAAGCCATGACTCGTCTGAAAAGAAACGAGCCGGAATTCTTTTTTTTGCCCGAGCATGTTCTGCGCCGCGGTTTCTCCTTGCGCCCGAGAATTCATCCAGTTTCCGTACAGTTCGGTCTCTTTAAGCACGACATCGTTGAATTCCGTACCGTCGCCCGCCGTCCATACGTCGGGAATATTCGTTTCAAGAAACTCATTTGCAAGCACTCCACGTTTTATTCCGATACCCGAAGTCTTAAGCCAGTCATTCGGCAAAACAATGCCGATCATGCAAAAAACAATATCGCAATCTATTTTTGTTTCATCTTTGAGAACAAGCCCCGAAACTTCTTGTTCGCCCAGAACCTCTTTCACCTCTGTCTGACGCAAGATTTTTACACCCTTCTCCTCAAGCGTTTTTTCGAGCATCTTCCCTTCTCTTTCACTCAAAACCGGTTCGCCGAAATATCTTTCTCGCATTGCGAGGGTTATTCCGATGCCAAGAGAACGCAAAATATCCGCGATCTCAAAACTCACGAGCCCGCTTCCGATTATTACCGCATTCTTTTTTACGGGAAGCATTTCAATAATGCCTTTTGCGTCATCCAAAGTCCGGAGATACACCAGTCCCTTTTTATCAGCTCCAGGAATAGGCCATTTTCTGGCATGGGCACCGGTTGCGATCAATAGTTTTTCATACAAAACGACATTACCGCCTGAAAGCGTCACTTGTTTCGCGCTGCCGTCGAGTGCCGTAGCCGAAATCCCGCCGAGAAACGCGATCTTATTCTCGTCGTACCATTCTTTCTTTTTAAGCCACGCGCTTTCGATCGGCTGTTCCCCGCGTAAAAACCCGGGCTTCGAAAGAAGCACCCGTGAATAGAGTGGGTATGGTTCGTCGGAAACAATGGCAATAGTTCCGTCGGGATCATTTTTTCGTAAAGTTTCTGCCGCCGTTGTGCCGGCAACCCCGCCGCCGATAATGAGATATTTGTAAGATGACATAAAAAATTTAACAAAAATCCGAAACTCGAATATCGAAACACGAAACAAATTCAAATTTCCAAACCCTAAAATTCAAAACCCGACGTACGTGTTTTATGTTTTATGGTTTTTGTCTTTTGGTATTGTTTCGGATTTCGAAATTCGGACTTCGAGTTTATTTCGGGAATACTTGTTTTCCTTCTTTATCAAAAAGAATGATTGCCTTTGTCGGGCAAGACTCGGCCGCCATAAGAAGTGTTTCATCATCTACGGAATTTCCGTCCGTGACAACGACCTTATTTTCATTATCGAGTTCAAAAACCGTTTCCGCAACAGCAATACAAGAGACCGCAGCGATACAGAGGTCACGATTGATAACGATTTTCCCGATATTCGAGCCTTCTTTAGTGCGCACGTACTCTTTCAAATTTGCCATAGAATTATTCCAAAATTATTTTAGTAATCTCCGGCGCCGCTTCTAATACGAGCGGCTTTATGACTTTATTATACGTAATAGCCGAAAGAGGGCAATCCGTGCATGAACCAGAGAAACTGATAATCGCCGTATCCCCTTTCACATCAACCAGTGAAACATCGCCGCCATGCATATTTATGTACGGACGCACCTTCTCCAAAACAGCGTTTATTTTTTCCTCGGAGGACATAATTATTCGGAAATTTCTAATACTGAGGCAAGCGCTATGGGAAGTTCGAAAGTTCCAGTGCTTCCTGAAAAATGACCCTTCCCTTTCTCTGTAATTATTTTTGACCCAAGAATATCGCCATATTCTTCGATGTTATCAAGAGGAACATATGGGTCATCGTCAGAAAAAATGGCAACACTTTTCTTGAGATGTTTTTTAACCTTAATCAAATCAAGCGGTGTTTTTAACCATTCGTTCACAACGCTTCTCGTTATGTCATCGTCCTTTAATGTTAATCTCTTAAAAAACCCTGCAACAAAAACCGCCCCGCCAGCTCTTGTGTTTCCAGAGAGATCTTCCAAGCACCTTGCAATAGCTTGGCACACCATGCTGTGCCCGACAAAAAATGTTTGTTCATCCAACTCCCCGATTAATTCCTTAAGAGCGGGAACCCAATTTTCTATCCTTGGCTCTTCAGCCTTTGATGGTTGAGGAATAAAAACCAAAAAACCGCGGCTTTCCAGCTCTTTCTTTAACCAAGGAAACCAACCGTTTTCGGGATAACCGTCCCAACCGTGAACAATAAAAACCCTTTTCTTTTGACCTGCCTTCATTTTTAATTTGTTTTTTGATTGACGGAGGGTCGACCCCCTCTGCCACAAAATCTCGCTTAAGGTTCCTGTTTCTTTTTCTCTTCCATCCCTTTTGGGGTAAGTCGCCACAATTGTTTTGGCTCACCACCGACAATCAACGGACAATCCTCTACGAGACCCTGTTGTTTTGCCTCATCAACAACCAACGCGTCGTCAAAACTCGACACAAGATTACCGGAAAGGTCGGTGGCCTTTAAAAGCGACCTTAAACCAATACTCTTCCAGTTTTTAATAAAATCCTCTATTTCATCTTCCGAAACAAGGGTTTCCATGTCGACATCGGTACCAAACGCAACGTTAGGATATTCTTCTATGTGGACAGGTTCGCCAACCATCGGATCGTAAACCAAACTACCACAAACACAAATCTGGTGACCGCCCCACGTCACTGCGCCCTTATACCGAATCGGTACAAGCGGAGCATTGTGCCGTATTCTTGGATTGTCCGTTTTCCCTTCGACCGAAACAATGGTCGGTTTTTTACCCTCGAGAAGTAGTAACCCGGCAATGTCATACGCGATAGCCGCGCAAGACTCAGCATATTTACCATCCGGGGTAGTATAGTTATTTTTCAACGACTCGTTCTTCGCGAATAGATAGGCAAGAGTGGGGCTCCTTTGTTCAACCGCGCCGTGAAGGTGGTTTTGTTCAATCGCCATGTAGAGATAGAATTGATGACCTCTGTTCTTTTTGTGGACCGTACCGGGATCGAACCGGTTACCTCAGCTATGCCATAGCTGCGCTCTACCAAGTGAGCTAACGGCCCGTTTATTTTACCTTTATATTACCACTCAAAACTTCGCACATAGACATAATCTCACAAAAAACCTCGGCAGACAAATAATCAATTCGACACACTCCTTTATAGTCCGGTTTCTTGAAATATTTTCCCACTGAACGAGGATCGATTCTCGGTGTATAAAATTGAGATAGTGGAATAAATGTAGTGTTAGACCAAAACTTCTCCAAATTCTTTATGTCTTGTCCGTCCCTTCCTTGAAGGGTACACCGAAATTTTTTTTCGTCAACATCAAAAATCATTCGAAATAACCTCAGAAACAAGCTGATAATACAGGGATTTGAATTCGCAAAAACCATCGCACTTCTTTTATTTTTTGTTCCTTCTCCTAAATAAAGAGCAGTGAGAACTATTTTTGCAACTTCTTTTTTCTCTAAGAGACTAGAAAGTTCGCTATTTTTTTGAAGAAGGTCATCAAAATGTTTTTTACGAGAATCCTTTAATACCAAAACGGCTTTTTTTTGAGCTTGTAGCAATTTTTTTATCCTTTCCTCTTCTATTTTTTCAAAAGCGTCCTTTGGTATTTTTACACCCAACACAGAGATTATTTCTTCAAAAGTCTTACCTGATGCTCTAAGTTCCTTTGCCTGTTTTTTTATATTTTTATCTCTCATAGATACATGAGTACCACAGAGTAATTCAATGTACAAATCTGGTGTGGATATTTTTTCACAAAAAAGAAAGATGCCACAAACTTACTATTATGATATAATATTTCTGTATGGAAAATAGACGTTTCGATACAGGAGAAGAAATAATGTGGACTGCTCCAGAATTTGTTTTTAATAAAAAAACAAATGACTGGTATTGGTGGTTCGGAACAATCACGGCAGTGCTTATCGGGACAGCGGTCTATCTCGAAAATTACCTCTTCGTCTTTGTAATACTGATCGGTGGCTTCTCGTTACTTCTTCATGCGATACGCCCGCCGAGGACCATAGAATATAAAATAACAAGGCATGGTTTATCTGCAGGAGGAAGATTATACCCTTTCGGGGAGATGACAGGATTCGATATTAATGTGCACAAAGACGAACAAAAAGAAACGTTACTGCTTATACTCACAAACAAGATCGCGGAACCGATCTTAACCATGCCACTCGCAAAAGACACTGATATTGACCAAATGAGGCATTTCCTGGTAGATTATGTACCTGAGCAGAAGATCAGTCGCCCGCTCAGCCAGATAGTGACAGAACTTATAGGGCTCTGAGTGATAAGACTCCAAAGAAGTAAACCTCTCGTCGTTCAATGGATAGGACGTCAGCTTGCGGAGCTGGCAATGTAGGTTCGATTCCTACCGAGGGGACAATACACAAAAAAACCGGCAAATCGCCGGCTTTTTTGTGTATTGTTCCCGAGAACGAGACAACTGCTTGTCTCGTGGGTAGGAATCGAAGCCGTTTTCCCGTATTTACGAAGAGCAAGGCGATGAGTAAGTCGAAAAAGAGTGAGGGGGTTAACAAGAAGTATCTGACTTCACGCATACAATCCAAAAAACTTATGCTATAATATAAACGAACAAAAAACTTTTTATGAAAATGATACACTATCAATTCCTGTCTCTTTTTGCCATTATAGGGCTCGGATTCGTATTATACACATTTACCATGAATACCCAGAGGACATGGCTGGTTACTTTTCATATTGGCACCGACAATTCCTCTCATTTTATCGGTAAAGTCATTTCAAACAACATTGACGCCTGTGTAAATGTCGGGGTGAACTGCGTACTTAACGTTCAAGTGGGATTGGATGTCGTTCGTGTTGTCTACGATACCAAAACGATCAATTCGCAATGTACAAACAGGGTAGCGGCGAATGCCGGGTCAAAAATAAAAGCCGGTGATATAGTCGAGGTAAACGGTTTTTATCAAAAACCGAACACAGAGATCCCTAAAAATACCATCACAACATGTTTGCTTGATATTTTTTACATAAAGACACTTCCTCCGGGATCGATATAAACAAACAAAAACACCCGATTTCTCGGGTGTTTTTGTTTGTTTATTTCACTTTTTTGATCATCTTAACGATTCGCGCCTTCTTTCTTGCTGCGGTATTCTTCTTGATAACACCGCGCTTAGCGGCCTTGTCGATGACCTGATAGACCTTCGGGAGAAGTTTTTCGGCATCGGCTGCGCTTTTACCGGAAATGAGTTTCTTTACTTCTTTTACCGCATCTTTCATGGCATCCGCCCGGCGAATATTAAAGACATGTTTTCTTTTCGATCCGCGAAGCGCCTTTTTTGCTGATTTGATTATTGGCATAATGTTGTTTTTATGTGTTTGAAATACTACCAAATATCCCAAGAAATTGCAAGTTTTTCATTTCCCCCGCCCTTTGATACAATGACCATATATGATATCCCACCTTACAGGTACGGTGATTGCCGAGAACGAGCGTTTTCTTACACTTGATGTGCACGGTGTCGGATATAAAGTATTCACCACAGCCGAAACCATGCGTCGAGCGGCGAGAACTAAGGAAGCATCTTTCTGGACACACTTGGCAGTACGCGAAAACGCTCTTGATCTGTATGGTTTCCTCGAACAGGACGAGATGGATTTTTTCGAACTTCTTATTACAGTTTCCGGTATCGGTCCAAAAACAGCGCTCGGTATCATGAACGCGGCGCCGGTGGAGACTATTCTATCGGCGATACAATTAGGTGACAGTACTGGTTTAACAAAAACCTCGGGTATCGGCACGAAAAATGCCCAAAAGATGATTTTAGAATTGAAAGGTAAAATTGACGGCTTTTCATTCACAACCGAAGAAAAGTCCTCAGAAGAAACTGACGCTCTGGACGCGCTTCAAGCTCTTGGCTATACTCTTCGGGAATCACGCGAAGCACTCAAGAAGATTTCAGGAAAAGCCACAAGCCCAAGCGAAAAAGTAAGAGAAGCGCTTAAAATATTGGGGAAATAACTCCAAAAAAACAAAAAAATGTCTGAAGCAAAAAAATTTTTATATAGTTTTATCCTTTCGTTTGTAATACTCATAATGACGGCTCTTTTTTACAAATCTGACCCTATTATTATCCCCGCTTTGATTGTTTTGAGTTTTCTTATGTTTTTAGGCGACTATAGTAAGAACAATATCTTATTATATTTTTCTATTTTTATTCTGGGCCCTTTTTCTGAAGCTCTGATGATTTATTTTGGCGGATGGCACTATTCAACACCGCAAATATTTGGTTTTCCTTTTTATCTGCCTTTCGTGTGGGGCAGCGCTGCGCTTTTTGTAAAGCGGTTAAACCTATATATTGGATATATTCTCAAAAGAAAACGTCTTCATGGAAAAAATATTTAGACTTATAAAAAAACTCATCCCGAAACGTCTTTTTTCGGCGCTTCAACCGTCGTATCATTACAGCCTCGCTTTTTTGGGCGCGGTTCGGTATGGTTTTCCTTCGCGAAAAATAACAGTAATTGGTGTAACGGGAACGAAAGGAAAATCCAGTGTTACTGAATTCTTAAACTCCATACTTGAATCCGGCGGAAAAAAGACGGCGATGGTAAACGGCATTCGTTTCAAAATCGGCGAAAAATCGAGACCAAACCTTTTTAAAATGACCATGCCGGGCCGGATGTTTATTCAAAAAAAACTGCGCGAAGCTGTCAACGCGAAATGTGAATATTTTATTCTGGAAATAACTTCCGAAGGAGCCAAACAGTTCCGCAACAAGTTCATTGATCTCGACGGGCTCATTTTCACCAATCTTTCGCCCGAGCATATTGAGTCTCATGGTTCATACGAAAAATACCGGGATGCAAAACTTTCCATTGCGCACGCTCTGGAAAATTCACCGAAGAAAAACAGGTTTATTGTCGCAAACAGCGACGACAAAGAAGGAGTAAGATTCTTAAACATTTCCGTCGAAAACAAACTCCCCTTCTCTCTCAAAGATGCGGCCCCGTACAACGCCATAGCCGAAGGCATTTCCTTCACCTTTCAAGGGGAACACATCGCATCGAGGCTCCCCGGGACCTTTAACGTCTACAATGCACTTGCCGCTTCCGTCTGTGCAAAACATCTCGGCATTGTGACAAAAAATATACGCGCGGGTGTTGAAAGTCTGAAAAGCATCCGTGGCCGAATGGAAAAAGTCGACCAGGGTCAACCTTTCGGTGTTTACATAGACTATGCACACACCGCAGATTCTCTGGAACAAGCTTATCAATCACTTGAAGGAAGGCGACTGATTTGTGTGCTCGGTTCAACGGGTGGTGGCCGCGACAAATGGAAACGCCCGCTCATGGGTGAAATGGCCGATAAATATTGTTCTGAAATAATCCTTACCAACGAAGACCCGTATGACGAAAACCCGAACAACATCATAAATGACGTAAAAAACGGCATTAAAAACCATACGCCAAAAATTATCCTGGACCGTCGCACTGCTATCCGGACAGCGCTCCGAAGCGCGAACAAGGGCGACGCCGTAATCATCACGGGAAAAGGTTCGGACCCCTACATTATGGGTCCGAATGGACAAAAAACCCCGTGGGATGACGCCCGTATTGCGCGCGAAGAATTGAAAAAATAACGAATAAAATTTGTTAACATTGCAGCAAAAGAGTTTACACTTTAACAATGAACTCTTTTGATTCGCAATATATGTCGTTAAAGGAAACAAAACTTCAAGAAATTATTCAAAAAGTCAAAACGGTCACTGCTGTGG